>Ga0114931_10001608_pt1 | contig 28802 bp, 28 predicted proteins | sample 2SBtaG_FD_89579 | JGI IMG/M metagenome (GOLD analysis project Ga0114931, IMG submission 89579) | Deep subsurface microbial communities from Kolumbo volcano to uncover new lineages of life (NeLLi) - 2SBTROV14_V59a metaG | ecosystem: Environmental > Aquatic > Marine > Volcanic | place: Kolumbo... | reverse complement strand
TTGGCGATGGTGATCATGTCGGGCTCGAGGCCGCAAGTCTCGCTGCCGAACATGTTGCCGGTGCGGCCGAAACCGCAGATCACCTCGTCGGCGATCAGAAGCACGTCGTGGCGCTTGAGCACCGCCTGGACCTTCTCGAAATAGGTCTTGGGCGGCAGGATCACGCCGCCGGCGCCCATCACCGGCTCGGCGATGAAGGCGGCCACCGTCTCCGGCCCCTCGTCGAGGATCAGCGTCTCCAGGCTTTCGGCCATGCGGGTGGCGAAGTCTTCCTCGCTTTCGCCGTCGCGGCCGTAGCGCCAGTAATGCGGGCACTCGGTCTGCATGATGTTGTGGATCGGCAGATCGAAGGCGTTCTGCACATAGGGCAGCCCGGTCAGGCTGGCGGCGGCGACGGTGACCCCGTGATAGCCGCCGAGGCGCGAGATGATTTTCTTTTTCTCGGGCCGGCCGATGGCGTTGTTGTAATACCAGACCAGCTTGACCTGGGTGTCGTTGGCTTCCGAGCCCGAATTGGTGAAGAACACCTTCGACATCGGCACCGGCGCCAGCTTGATCAGCCGCTCGGCAAGGTCGATCACCGGCATCGTCGTCTTGTGGGCGAAGCCGTGGTAGTAGGGCATTTCGTTGAGCTGGCGGGTGGCCGCGTCGACCAGGCGCTTTTCCGAGAAGCCCAGCGACACGCACCACAGCCCGGCCAGACCCTCGATGAAGCGCTTGCCGGACTCGTCGATGACATAGATGCCGTCGCCCCGGGCCATGATATGCGGCCCCTTTTCCTCGTGCGCGACGAGATTGGTGTAGGGATGGAGGTGATAGGCGATATCCCTCGCCTCGGGGGAATTGGCCCGAACGGTCATGGCTTTTCGCTCCTTGGTCAGTCGATTTGTAAGAATGGCCCCGGAAAGGGACGAGGCGTCGCGCCGGGCATGGCCGAGCTACCCGCGACGATGTCTGGCATTCCGATTATGTCATAGGACCAACCCGGTCCCGATGGCAACGTCCTTGTCGTGGCCCGCGCCTCATGCCTTGACCGCCCTGTGCCAGGCGAGCACGCCGCCGACCGCGACCCGGCTGGTGACGGCGGAAAAACCCACGTGGCGCAAGAGATCGCCGATTTCGGCGGCGGAGTAGAACATGCGGATCGCGTCGACGAAATAATCGCGACAACTCCACGCCTCGGGACCGCTGCCGAACGCGAGCGCGGTCACCGATACGCAGCCCTTCAGATAGACGCCATAAAGCTTTTCCACCACACGGTTTTCGGGGCGCAGCATGTCGCAGTGATATAAACTGCCGCCGGGCCTGAGCACGCGGCGAACCTCGGCGAAGGCATCGAGCACGGACAGATGCCGGGAGGCGAACTGAAGGGTGACGACGTCGAAGTGGCCATCGGGAAAGGGGAGGTCGTGGGCATCGCCGATCACCGATCCGATCGTCACCCCCCGCTCCCGGGCCAGGCGCCGCCCCACCGCTTGCATGGCGGCGTTGCGATCGAACGCGGTGACCTCGATCCCGGGCTCGCGGCGCAGGAGCGCGAGGCCGACCCCGTTGGTGCCGGCGCAAACGTCGAGCACTCGGTCGCCCGGCGCGAGCGCGACGCTGTCGGTGAAGCGGCGCCGCCACGCACTGCACCGACCCAGGCTGGCGACGTCGCTGGCGATGTCGTAGTAGGGCGCGATATCGTCGAACACCACGTCCAGGGTTCGCGACCACACTGGCGCGAAGGCCTTGCTCCGTCGGTATTCACGGGCCCTGAAATCAAGCTCGCCATCGATCGTCGAGCCGTGTTCCATGACATTCATGATGTTCCTTTCCCGCAGTCTTGGGTGACGCCGCCTCGGGGCGGTATTCGCCACCATGGAATGTCATGCGCCATACCCAAGCATTGACACAGATCAGCCGCCAATGCCGACGAAGCCCCCGGATACGCGACGAAAGCATGGCTTTTTCCCCGCTTCCGAGCATCTTCATGCACAGCTTATCCCCAGATTCACCCCCAAGATTCTGCGCATCCGGGCGGTTCAACGGTTGATCGCGAGGGTCCGCTTGGGCACTCTCCCCGCCGGACGGGACGCGATTGCCGGGGAGCCAGAAGGTCATGCAGCGCGACACGATCGACCTGGAACGGACGATCTACGATGCCGATTACCGGCGCGAAATCATCACCCGCCTGAACCGGACGGACGCCGCCGACGCCGGCGAGGCACGGTTCGAGCAACGGATCGCCACGCCTACGTCGCCGTCGTCATGAATACGCAATCGTCATGAAACCACCGGCCTCGGTCGCCGCGCTGACGGAACTCGGCCGGGTGCGCCTCTCCGAGCATTTCTTCATGCGCGAGATGCTCTATAGCGAGGTCGCCAATTTCCACGGCCTGCCCAATATCCCCGAAGACCCCGATCTTGCCATCGCCGCCGGGACCCGGCTCTGCGAGGAGGTGCTGGAGCCGCTGCACCGGGCCTTCGGCGGGATCGCCGTGCGCAGCGCCTATCGCTCGCCGACCGTCAACGACTTCTGCCACCAAAAGCGCCGCGCCGGCGATCTGGCCTATTATTGCAGCGACAACGTCTACGGCGCCGCCCGCCACGTCTGGGACCTGCGCGACGCCGACGGCTACATGGGCGCCACCGCCAGCGTGATCGTGCCCTGGTATCTGGAGCGTTTCGCCGCCTCGGGCGATTACCGGCCGCTGGCCTGGTGGATCCGCGATCACGTCCCGGCCTATGCCGAAATCCTCTTCTTCCCCTGGCTCTGCGCCTTCAACATCCGCTGGTACGAGGGACCGTCGGACCAGACCATCTACCAAGACCTGGTCGAGCGCGAGGATATCGTCCTGACCCGCCGCGGCATGGCCAATTTCGAGGGCGACCACGGCGATCGCTATCCGGGCTTCCCGCGTCTCGATTGACGCCGGCGCGGAGACAGCGGACCGGTCCGCGTGGTAAGCCTGTCCTATCCGATACCGACAGATGAGGGGGAGGCGCGATCATGAGAGCGGCGGTGATGGAAGCGGTGCGGGCGCCCCTGGTGGTGCGCGACATGCCCGACCCCGAGTGCCCGGCCCACGGCGCCGTGGTCCGGGTCGAGGCCAACGGCGTCTGCCGCAGCGACTGGCACGCCTGGACCGGCGATTGGGGCTGGATCGGCCTGGAGCTCGATTTCCCCTTCGTCCTCGGCCACGAATTCTGCGGCATGGTCGAGGCGGTCGGGGCCGAGGTGCGCGGCTTCGCCGCCGGCGACCGGGTGGTGGTGCCCTTCAGCCAGGGCGAGGGGAGTTGCGAGTTCTGCCGGGTCGGCATGCAGAACGTCTGCGTTGACGGCTTCTCGCCCGGGTTCAGCTATTGGGGCGGGTTCGGGCGCCTGGTCGCGGTGCCCCACGCCGACGTCAACCTGGTCACCCTGCCCGAGGCGATCGACTTCGTCGACGGGGCGGCGCTCGGTTGCCGCTACATGACCTCGTTCCACGGCCTCTACGACCAGGCCCGGGTCCAGGCCGGGGAATGGGTGGCGATCCACGGCTGCGGCGGCATCGGCTTGGCGGCGGTGCAGATCGCCACCGCGCTGGGCGCCAACGTCATCGCCATCGACATCGACGCCGGCAAGCTGGAGCGAGCGACGCGGGAAGGCGCCGTGGCCACGGTTCACGCCGGCAACGCCGACCCGGCCGAGGCGGTCAAGGAAATCACCAAGGGCGGCGCCCAGGTCGCGGTCGACGCGCTTGGTCTCGCCGCCACCTGCCGGAACGCCGTCCGCTCGCTGCGCCGCCGCGGCCGCCATCTCCAGATCGGCATGACCAGCGGCGCCGAGAAGGGCGAGATCGCCTTTCCGGTCGACGTGATCGTCGAGAGCGAATTGGTGATCGTCGGCACGAGCGGCATGCCGGCGCCGCGCTACGCCACCATGCTGGCGATGATCGAGGCCGGCCGGCTGTCGCCCGGCTCGCTGGTCAGCCAAAAGCTGTCGCTGGCCGAGGCCGGCGCGGTGCTGGCTTCGATGGACGATTTCGCCACCGTTGGCATCCCGGTCATCACCGACTATTCCTGACCCCATCCGAACCCGCAAGAAAGGTACTCCGCGATGCGCGTCTTTCCTCGAATTCTGGCCCTCGCGCTGGCGCTGATCGTCACCGCGCCCGCTCTCGCCCTGGAGGCCAATGATTTCCCCTATCCCGGGGTCCGGGTGATCGCCACCGGCCTCGACTACCCGACCCTGATCAAGCGCCTTAACGCCGCCGTCAAGAAGAACAAGATGGGGCTGGTGACCCGGGCCTCGGCGACGCTTGGCGCCAAGAAGATCGGCAAGACCATCGCCGGCAACATGGTGATCGGCGTCTACCGCCCCGACTTCGCCGTCCGCATGCTGGCGGCGAGCGTGGCCGCCTGGATCGAGGCGCCGCTGCGCTTCTATATCACCGAGAACGCCGACGGCACGGCGACCCTTAGCTATCGGACGCCTTCGGCGGTGTTCGCGCCATACGGCGGCGCCGATCTCGACGCCATGGCCAAGGAGCTCGACCAAATTTTCGCCCGTATCGCCGCCGCCGCGACCGAACCGCGATAGCGGCCCTGGTCCGGCTCCGAAACCGGTATTTGTGTCGCGGTTAACAAGCGGTTAATATGAGGGGTCCGGTATCATTGGTCGGATCGCGGGTCGGCGGGTGGATGCGGGGTCCATGGGAGCCACGGCCGGCGTTGTCGGTGAGCGAGACGGGACCAGGAAAAACCAGGCTCCATAAGGTCCGCGAAACAGGGGAGGAGGTACGATGCTATTAGCGCATCTCCTGCGGCGATTGATCCAGGCGGGTCGCCTGACCGTGATCGATGCCGACGGCAAGACTCACGGCTTCGGCCCCGGACGCGACGGCCCGTCGGTAACCATCCGGCTCCACGACCGGGCGCTCAACATCTGGCTCGCGGTCTATCCCCAGCTTCGTCTCGGCGAGGCTTACATGGACGGCACGCTGACGATCGAGGAGGGCTCGCTCGAGGATTTTCTCAACCTCTGCTGCCTCAACCTGTCGCGCAAGGAACCGACCCTGGGCTCGCGCGTCGTCGCCGCCCTGGCGCCGATCATCCGCTACGTCACCCAGCACAACCCGATCGGCCGGGCGCAACGCAACGTAGCCCACCATTACGACCTCTCGGGCACGCTCTACGATTTGTTCCTGGATCGCGACCGGCAGTATTCCTGCGCCTATTTCGCTTCCCCCAACTACACCCTCGAACAGGCCCAGGAAGCCAAGAAGCGCCATCTGGCGGCCAAGCTCCTGCTCGAGCCGGGATGCAAGGTGCTCGATATCGGTTCGGGATGGGGCGGGCTCGGGCTCTACCTCAACCGGGTCGCCGACGCCGACGTTACCGGCGTCACCCTGTCGCGCGAGCAATACGACCTTTCCCGGCGTCGCGCCGCCGAGGCGGGCGTCGACGACCGGGTGCGCTTCCATTTGCGCGACTATCGCCAGGACGAAGGACGTTACGACCGCATCGTCTCGGTCGGCATGTTCGAGCATGTCGGCGCCAAGCACTATGACGAGTTTTTCGCCAAGCTCCGCGATCTGTTGACCGACGACGGCATCGCCGTAATTCATTCGATCGGCCGAACCGACGGACCCGGCCTGACCAACCCCTGGATTCGCAAATACATCTTCCCGGGCGGCTATATCCCGGCCTTGTCCGAGGTGCTGCCGGCGGTCGAGCGTTCGGGCCTGTTCGTCACCGATATCGAGGTGCTGCGCCTCCATTACGCCGAGACCCTGAAACACTGGCTCAGGCGTTTTCGCGCCAACCGCGACAAGGTGGCGGCGCTTTACGACGAGCGCTTCTGCCGCATGTGGGAATTCTATCTCGCCGCCTCCGAAGCCGCGTTCCGCTACTGGGATCAAATGGTGTTCCAGATCCAGATCTCGCGCAAACTCGACACCGTGCCGCTGACCCGCGACTATATCGGCGCTCGGGAACAGGGCCGGCTCGACGAGGCGACGGCGGCCTGATCATCGTCTCGGCCGGGTCATCCGGACCCGGCCGAGTTATCCCCATTATTCACTTTTGATTTTTTGTTACAATAACAGTATATGATTCAATCATTTATTTTTTAATATTCCGCTATAATACACGTGACAATCCGATAAGTTTCGCTTTGCTCTCTCGGGTGAATTCCCATGCTTTATTTCCCATCGCGCCGGTGATATCATTTTGTCATGGTAACCGCTGAACCCGATTACGCGTTGCGCGACGCCACCGAGACGCGCGACGAAGATCTCTCCTATCGCTCCCCGCCCAACAACGTCGAGGCCGAGCAGGCGCTTCTCGGCGCCATGCTGGTCGACAACGAGGTCGCCAACCGGGTCGCCGCCTTCCTCCGACCCGAGCAGTTCTTCCAGCCGGTCCATGGCCGCATCTACGAGGCCATCCTCAAGCTGGTCGAGCGCGGCCAGATCGCCAATCCGGTCACGCTCAAGACCTTCTTCGAGGCCGACGACGCCCTGGCCGACGTCGGTGGCGCCCAGTATCTCGCCCGGCTCGCCGGCTCGGCGGTAACCATCATCAAGGCCGAGGACTACGGCCGCGCGATCCACGACTTGCACCTCAAGCGCGAGCTGATCCATCTCGGCGAGGACATCGTCAACACCGCCTTCGACCACCGCGTCGACGTCTCGGCGCCGCAGCAGATCGAGACCGCCGAACAGTACCTCTTCACCCTCGCCCAGGAAGGCCAGTACGAGGGCGGCTTCATGGGCTTGAATGAATCGCTGCGCGCCGCGCTCGTGGTGATGGAGAGCGCCTATAAGCGCGACGGCGGCATGACCGGCGTGGCCTCGGGGCTGATCGACCTCGACAACTTGCTCGGCGGGCTGCACGCCTCCGACCTGATCATCCTCGCCGGCCGGCCCTCGATGGGCAAGACCGCGCTGGCCACCAACATCGCCTTCCACGCGGCCAAGAACCATCGCCTCGAGGTCGGCGACGACGGCTCCGAACGGCTCGCCGACGGCGCCGTGGTCGGCTTCTTCTCGCTCGAGATGTCGGCCGAGCAACTCGCCATCCGCCTGCTCGCCGAGGAAACCCACCTGGGCTCGGAAAAGCTGTGCCGCGGCCAGCTTTCGAGCGACGACTTCCAAAAGGTGGTGCTCGCTAGCCAGCGGCTCGGCCAGGTGCCGTTCTTCATCGACGACACCCCGGCGCTGTCGGTGGCCGCGCTCCGGACCCGGGCGCGGCGGCTCAAGCGCACCCAGAAGCTGTCGATGGTGGTGGTCGACTATCTCCAGCTCCTGCGACCGGCGGGGCGGTCGTCGGCCGACAACCGGGTGGTCGAGATCGCTGAAATCACCCAGTCTCTCAAGGCCCTGGCCAAGGAGCTCGAGGTCCCGGTGCTGGCGCTGTCGCAGTTGTCGCGCGCCGTCGAGCAGCGCGAGGACAAGCGCCCGCAGCTCGCCGACCTGCGCGAATCGGGCGCCATCGAACAATACGCCGACGTGGTCATGTTCATCTTCCGCGAGGAATACTACCTCAGCCGCACCGAGCCCACGCCGCGCGCCGACGAGGGCCAGGAACGCTTCGAGCAGCGCTATCAGAAATGGCACGACCGCCTGTCCGAGGTCTCGGGCAAGGCCGAGGTCATCGTCGCCAAGCAGCGCCACGGCCCGATCGGCAAGGTCGGGCTGCGCTTCACCGGCGAAACCACCAAGTTCTCCAATCTCGACACCCGCCATTCAATCGACGATGGTCCCCACTGAGCACGCCGGCGGTGTGTTGACCGTCGATCTCAATGCCCTGGCCGCCAACTACCGCTTGCTCGCCGGGCGGCTCGGCGCGGCCGAATGCGCCGCCGCCGTCAAGGCCGACGCCTATGGCCTCGGTGTCGCCCGGGTGGCGCCGGCGCTGGCCCGGGCCGGCTGCCGGCTGTTCTTCGTCGCCACCCTCGACGAAGCGGTCGCGTTGCGCGCGATCCTGCCCGAGGCCGGGATCGTGGTGCTCGCGGGGGTCATGGCCGGCGAGGCCGACACCCTCGTCCGCCACCGTGTCGTCCCGGCGCTCAACGATCTCGGCCAGATCGCCCGCTGGGCCGATCATGCCCGCGCGCGCGGCCAAGCGCCGCTCGACGCCGTTATCCACGTCGACACCGGCATGTGCCGCCTCGGTCTGCCACCGGCCGAGGTCGATATTCTGGCCGCCGAGCCCGAGCGCCTGCGCGGCCTGCGCCTGGTCCTGGCGATGAGCCACCTCGCCCGCGCCGACGAGGCCGACAATCCGATGAACCCCGCCCAGCGCGACGCCTTCGCCGCCGCGATCCGGCGCCTGCCGGCGGCGCGCGCCAGCCTGGCCAACTCGTCGGGAATTTTCCTCGGCCCCGGTTACCACTTCGACCTGGCCCGCCCGGGGGTCGCCCTCCATGGCGTAAACCCGACCCCTGGCTCACCCAATCCGATGGTCGAAGTCGTTCATCTAAAAGGGAAAATCCTTCAACTCCGCGACGTTGACTCGCCCCAGACCGTTGGCTATGGTGCGACCCATCGCGTGACCGCCCCGGGGAGATTGGCAACCGTCGCCGTTGGCTATGCCGATGGCTATCCGCGGTCGCTTAGCAGTCGCGGGCATGTCGCCGTTGGCGGCGTGAAGGTTCCGGTGGTAGGGCGGGTATCGATGGATTTGATCACGATCGACGTTTCGACGCTGGACGCGGGCGCCGTAAGCGCCGGCGACTGGGTGACGCTGATCGGCGGCGACTGCCCGATCGACGCGGTCGCCGAGGACGCCGGCACCATCGCCTACGAACTGCTCACCCGCCTTGGCCGGCGCTACGCCCGCCGCTACGTCGAGAGCGACGCTTCAACGGTGATCGACGGGCGATGAACATTCTGGCGCTGATCGGCCGCGCCTTCCTGGGCGGGCTCGCCACCACCGGCCGGATCGTCATCTTCACCGGCCGCGCCGTCGGCCATTGCGTGGCGCCGCCGATCTATCCGCGCCTGATTCTCGCCCAGATGCTGGAGATCGGCTATTACTCATTGCCGGTGGTCGGGCTGACGGCGATCTTCACCGGCATGGTGTTGGCGCTGCAAAGCTATACCGGCTTCTCGCGCTTCTCGGCCGAGAGCGCGATCCCCAACATCGTCGTTGTCTCCATGACCCGCGAGCTCGGCCCGGTGCTGGCCGGGCTGATGGTCGCCGGCCGGGTGGGCGCCGCGATCGCCGCCGAGATCGGCACCATGCGCGTCACCGAGCAGATCGACGCCCTGGTCACGCTGTCGACCAACCCCTTCAAATATCTGGTCGCGCCGCGGCTGATCGCCGCCCTGGCGACGCTGCCGCTGCTGGTCGTCGTCGGCGACGTGATCGGCGTCTTTGGCGGCTATCTGGTCAGCGTCCACAAGCTGGGCTTCAACCCGGCGCCCTATCTCAGGAACACGATCGACTTCCTGCAGACCGACGACGTCATGTCGAGCATCGTCAAGGCGGCGGTGTTCGGCTTCGTCATCGCCTTGATGGGCTGCTATCACGGCTACCGCTCGCGCGGCGACGCGCAGGGCGTGGGCGCGGCGACCACTAACGCGGTAGTCTCGGCCTCGATCCTGATCCTGACGTCCAACTACATCATCACCGAGCTGTTTTTCGCGCGATGACGACCGCCCCCAATATCCGCATTCGCGGCCTGAAGAAGCGCTTCGGCGACAACGTCGTGCTCGACGGCCTCGACCTCGACGTCGGCGTCGGCGAATCGGTGGTCGTGATCGGCGGTTCGGGCACCGGCAAGTCGGTGCTGCTGAAATGCGTCCTCGGGCTCTTGACCCCCGACGCCGGCAGCATCGAGATCGACGGCCGCGAAGCGGTCGGCATGGGCACCCGCGAGCGCGAGGAAGTGCTCAAGAAATTCGGCATGCTGTTCCAGGGCTCGGCCCTGTTCGACAGCCTGACGGTGTGGGAGAATGTCGCCTTTGGCCTGATCCAGGGGCACAAGATGGCCCGCCCGAAAGCCCGCGAGATCGCCCATGCCAAGCTCGCCGCCGTCGGGCTTCGCGCCGACGAGGTGGGGCTGCTGGGGCCGGCCGAGCTTTCCGGCGGCATGCAGAAACGGGTGGCGCTGGCCCGGGCCATCGCCGCCGAGCCCGAGATCATCTTCTTCGACGAGCCGACCACCGGGCTCGACCCGATCATGGCCGACGTGATCAACCAGTTGATCGTCGACTGCGTGCGCGATCTCGGCGCGACCACGCTCTCGATCACCCACGACATGGCCAGCGCCCGCAAGATCGCCAACCGCATCGCCATGCTCTATAACGGCCGCATCATCTGGGCCGGATCGGTGGCCGAGATCGACGACAGCGGCAACCCTTACGTCGATCAGTTCATCCACGGCCGCGCCGAGGGGCCGATCGCCATGGCGGTGCGGGCCTGATGACGCGCCACCGGGGCTGAATGGCCGCCGCCGCCCCCCGCTTCGCCTGCCAGCAATGCGGCGCCACGCATCCTCGCTGGGTCGGGCGCTGCGACGCCTGCGGGGCCTGGAACAGCATCGTCGAGGAGGCCCCCCGCGAGACCCCGCCCAAGGGGCTGGGCGGCGGCGCCGGGCGGCGCATCGAGCTGGTGTCGCTGGCCGGCGCCGGCCGCGAGCCGCCACGCGCGGCGACCGGGATCGCCGAATTGGACCGGGTCTTCGGCGGCGGCCTGGTGCGCGGCTCGGCGGTGCTGGTCAGCGGCGATCCCGGGATCGGCAAATCGACCCTCCTGTTACAAGCCGCGACCGCGCTCGCCGCCAAGGGGCTGAGCTGCGCCTATGTTTCGGGCGAGGAGGCGGTCGAGCAACTGCGCCTTCGCGCCCGCCGCCTCGGTCTCGCCGAAGCGCCGCTGAAACTGGCGGCGGCAACCAGCGTGCGCGACATCGTCACCAGCCTCGACAACGAGCGGCCGCCGGCGCTGCTGGTGGTCGATTCGATCCAGACCATGTTCGTCGACACCCTCGAATCGGCGCCCGGCACGGTCGCCCAGGTGCGCGCCAGCGCCCAGGAGCTGATCCGCTTCGCCAAGCGGCGCGGCGTGGTCCTGCTGCTGGTCGGCCACGTCACCAAGGAAGGCCAGATCGCCGGCCCCCGGGTGCTCGAGCACATGGTCGACACGGTGGCCCATTTCGAGGGCGAGCGTGGCCACCAGTTCCGCATCCTGCGGGCGGTCAAGAACCGCTTCGGCGCCAGCGACGAGATCGGCGTCTTCGAGATGACCGACGCCGGGCTGATCGAGGTCGCCAACCCCTCGGCCCTGTTCCTCGGCCAGCGCGAGGGCGATGTCTCGGGCGCGGCGGTGTTCGCCGGGATCGAGGGCAGCCGCCCGGTGCTGGTCGAGATCCAGGCGCTGGTGGCGCCCTCGTCGCTGGCCACCCCGCGCCGCGCGGTGGTCGGCTGGGACGGCGGACGGCTGGCCATGGTGATGGCGGTGCTCGACGCCCGCTGCGGCCTGGCGCTGGCCGGCAACGACGTCTATCTCAACGTCGCCGGCGGTTTGCGCATCGTCGAGCCGGCGGCCGATTTGGCGGTCGCCGCGGCCCTGGTCTCGTCGCTGGCCGAGACCCCGTTGCCGGCCAAGACCGTGGTCTTCGGCGAGGTGGGGCTGTCGGGCGAGGTGCGCCAGGTCAGCCGCGCCGACGCCCGCCTCAAGGAGGCCGCCAAGCTCGGCTTCGCGCGGGCCCTGGCGCCGCCGAGCCGGGCCGCGGGCAAGCGCCGTCAAGCACCGCTCGCGGTGCGCGAGATCGCCCGTCTCGGCGATCTCCTGGCCGAGATCGGCGGCGCCCCGCGAGACCGACCGGCGCGAGACCGGGCATGATGGTATAGAGAGCGATGGACGCGAGCGGGTTCGACTTCAATCTGGCCGACACGGCGATCGCCGCCATTTTGCTGGTCTCGGGCGGGTTGGCCTTCTTTCGCGGCGCCGTGCGCGAGATGTTTTCGATCGCCGCCTGGGTCGGCGCCGCCGCCGCCACCTATTACGGGTTCGGCGCCGTTCAGGCTTATACGCGCGAAATGATCGAGACCGCCTGGATCGCCGACGCCCTGGCCGGGGCGGCCATTTTCCTGATCACGCTGATCGTCATATCCTGGCTGTCGAGCGCGCTCTCGCGGCGGGTCAAGGAAAGCCGGCTCGGCGCGCTCGACCGCTCGCTCGGCTTCCTGTTCGGGCTCGCGCGCGGGGCTTTGATCGTCTCGATCATCTATCTCCTCGTCGCCTGGGCGGTGCCGCCCGACGAGCAACCCGACTGGATGCTGGAGGCCAAGGCGCGGCCGCTGGTCCTGCGCGCGGCGCGGCTGGTGGCGCTCGCCATTCCGCCCGAGGCGCGGGCCGAATGGATCGATGCCGTGACCGAGACCGACGCGCCGGCGATCGACCCGGCGGCCGCCTTCGAGACCCTGATCCAGCCGCCGCCGGTCATCGACAAGGCCGACCAGCCCGGCTATAACAGCCGCGAGCGCAAGGAGCTCGAGCGGCTGATCCAGACCACTCAGTAGAGCCGCGCGCGGAGCACCGCCCATGCCAGCCCTTCACGCCAGCTTCGACGCCAGCGACGACGACAAGCCGCGCGAGGAATGCGGCGTCTTCGGTATTTTCGGCCACCCCGATTCGGCGGCCCACGCGGCGCTCGGCTTGCACGCCCTGCAACACCGCGGCCAGGAAGCGGCGGGGATCGTCTCCTACGACGGCGCCCAGTTCCACAGCCACCGTAATCTCGGCCTGGTCGGCGACATCTTCGGCTCCGAAGCGGTGATCGACCGGCTCCCCGGCGCCGCCGCGATCGGCCATGTGCGCTACGCCACCACCGGCGACACCGTGCTGCGCAACGTCCAGCCGCTGTTCGCCGAGGTCTCCTTCGGCGGCCTCGCCATCGCCCACAACGGCAACCTGACCAACGCCATCGGCATTCGCGAGCGGCTGGTGCGACGCGGCTGCCTGTTCCAATCGACCACCGATAGCGAGGTCATCATCCATCTGGTCGCGATCAGCCCCCGGCACGACCCGGTGAACCGGCTGATCGACGCCCTCCATCAGGTGGTCGGCGCTTATTCGCTGATCGCCCTGACCGACCGCGCGCTGATCGGCGTCCGCGACCCCCTGGGGGTGCGCCCTCTGGTGCTGGGCCATGTCGACGGCACCCATATCCTGGCCTCCGAAACCTGCGCCCTCGACATCATCGGCGCCGAATTCGTGCGCGACGTGGCCCCGGGCGAGATGGTGGTGATCGACGCCGACGGGGTGCGCGCCCTCAAGCCCTTCCGGCCGCTGCCGCGCCGCTTCTGCATCTTCGAATACGTCTACTTCGCCCGTCCCGACAGCATCGTCGAGGGCTGGGACGTCTACGAGGCGCGCAAGCGCATCGGCGGCGAGCTCGCCCGCGAGAGCGGGGTCGCCGCCGACATCGTCGTGCCAGTGCCCGATTCAGGCGTGCCGGCGGCGATCGGCTACGCCGCCGAGGCCGGGCTGCCGTTCGAGCTCGGCATCATCCGCAACCACTATGTCGGGCGCACCTTCATCGAACCCACCGACCAGATCCGCCATCTCGGGGTCAAGCTCAAGCACAACGCCAGTTCAGGCGTGCTGGCCGGGCGCCGGGTGGTGCTGGTCGACGACAGCATCGTGCGCGGCACCACCTCGACCAAGATCGTCGAAATGGTGCGCGCCGCCGGCGCGGCCGAAGTGCATATGCGCGTCGCCAGCCCGCCGACCGCCCATTCCTGCTTCTACGGGGTCGACACCCCGGCCCGCGAAACCCTGCTCGCCGCCCGCCACGACGTCGCCGGCATGGCCGCCCATATCGGCGTCGACAGCCTGGCCTTTCTCTCGCTCGACGGCCTCTACCGCGCGGTCGGCGCGGCGGCCGGCCGCGATCCGGCCGCGCCCAGCTATTGCGACGCCTGCTTCAGCGGCGACTACCCGATCGCCCTGGTCGACCACGACGGCGGCAGCGAGGGGCGCCAGCTTTCGCTTTTGGCCGAAAGCGCGTGAGCCCACCCGCCGCCAAACGCCTGGATGGGCGCATCGCGGTCATCACCGGCGCCTCGCGCGGGATCGGCGCCGCCGTGGCCCGGCGCTTCGCGGCCGAGGGGGCCGAACTCTACCTCACGGCCCGCACCAGCGGCGGCCTGGAGGAGACCGACGACGCGGTGCGCGCCGCCGGTGGCCACGCCACCCTGGTGCCGTTCGACCTCACCGATTACGCCGCCATCGACCGCCTCGGCGGGGTCATCGCCGAGCGTCACGGCCGCCTCGACATCCTGGTCGGCAACGCCGGCACGCTCGGCAGCCTGCGGCCGATGGGCCATTTTCCGCCCGATGAATGGGAGCGCGTGTTCGCCGTCAACGTGACCGCCAACTGGCGCCTGATCCGCAGCTTCGACGCGCTGCTGCGGGCGGCGCCGGCCGGGCGCGCGATCTTCGTCACCTCGGGGGTCGCGCGCGGCGTATTCCCCTACTATGGCGCCTACGCGGCGAGCAAGGCGGCGCTTGAGCGGATGGTCCGCACCTGGGCCGGCGAGATCACCAAGACCAGGCTGCGCGCCAATCTCCTCGACCCCGGCGTGGTCCGCACCGCGATGCGGGCGCTGGCGATGCCCGGCGAGGACCCGATGACCCTGCCCCATCCCGACCAGATCGCCCCCGCCTTCGTCGATCTGGCGCTCGCCGGCGATGATCTCAACGGCGCGGTGGTCAACGCCTGAGCCCGCCCCCTATCGCCGCCCGGCGTAGGGGTTGTCGCCCTTGCGCAGCAGCACCCGGATCGGCACGCCGTCGAGACCGAAGCTCTCGCGCAGGCCGTTGACGAGATAGCGCCGATAGCCCTCGGGCAGGTCGCGGGGCAGGTTGGCCCAGAAGGCGAAGGTCGGCGGCCGCGCCTTGATCTGGGTGGCGTAGCGGAGCTTGAGCCGCCGGCCCTTGACCAGCGGCGGCGGATGGGCGGCGACCGCCGCCTCGAGCCAGCGGTTGAGCGGCCCGGTGCCGACCCGGGCGTTCCAGCGTTCGTAAGTCCGCAAGACCGCCGGCATCAGCCGCTCGACCCCGCGCCCGCTCCGCGCCGACAGCGGCACCACGGTCACGCCCCGGGCCTGGGCCAGGGCCTCGGCGAGGCGCGCGTCGATTTCGGCCCGGGCGGCGCGAACGTCCTCGACCAGGTCCCATTTGTTGGCGGCGATGACCAGGGCGCGGCCCTCGTCGATCACGTAGCGGGCGATGGTTAGGTCCTGCTTGTCCAGGCCCAGCGCCGCGTCGAGGATCAGCAGCGTGACCTCGGAGCGGCGGATCGCGGATAGACTGTCGTCGGCGGACAGCCGTTCCAGCTTCGCGCCGACCCGGGCGCGGCGGCGCAGGCCGGCGGTATCGACCAGGCGCACGGGCTGGCCGCGGAAGGTCCAGTCGATGTCGATCGAATCGCGGGTGATGCCGGGTTCCGGGCCGGTGATGGTGCGCTCGGCGCCGAGCAGGCGGTTGACCAGGGTCGACTTGCCGGCGTTGGGGCGTCCGACGATGGCCAGCCGCAGCGGCCGGCTGGCGTCGTCGGCCGCGTCGCCCGCGTCGTCGGCGAAGGGGGCGAGCGCGTCATAAAGCGCGCCCAGGCCCTCGCCATGCTCGGCCGAGATCGCCACCGGCTCGCCGAGGCCGAGCTCGTAAGCGGCGTAGAGGCCCGCGTCGCCGGCCCAGCCCTCGCATTTGTTGGCGATCACCATTACCGGCCGGTCCGAACGGCGCAAGGCGCGGGCGAAATGGTGATCGTCGGGGGTGACGCCGGCGCGGGCGTCGATTACCAGGAGCGTCACGTCGGCCTCGGCCACGGCGCGTTCGGTCTGCGCCTGCATGCGCCCGGCGAGCGACGCCGGCGGCGCCTCGGCGAGACCGGCGGTGTCGATGACGGTGAAGCGCAGCGGCCCGATCGCGCCCTCGCCCTCGCGCCGGTCGCGGGTGACGCCGGGCTGGTCGGCCACCAGCGCCGAGCGGCGGCCGGCCAAGCGATTGAAAAGGGTCGACTTGCCCACGTTTGGGCGGCCGACGATGGCCACGGTGAAGGCCATGATCTAGCGCAGCGCGATCAGGTCGGCGTCGTCGGCCAGGATATAGACCGTGCCGTCGGCGACGATCGGCGCCAGCGTCACTCCGGACGGCATCTCCAGGCGCCCGAGAATATCGCCCGTGTAGGGCGAGATCGACAGCGCCATGCCGTTGGAGCCGACCACCAGCAGGCGATCGCTGACCAGCACCGGCCCCGTCCACAGGATCGGGTTGGTGACATCGCCGGGCTCCTCGTAGCGCGGCAAGGGCCGGACCCAGCGGATGCGGCCATCCTTGCGCGACAGGCACAGAACGTCGCCGTCGGTGGTGAGGATGTAGAGAAAATCGCCGGCCACCCAGGGCATCTGCACGCCGGCGATATCCTGCTCCCAGATGCGCTCGCCGCTTTTCAGATCGAGCGCCACCAGGCGGCCGGCGCGGCTGATGGCGTAGACCGCGTCGCGGTCGATGACTGGTGAGCCGTTGATGTCGCTGAGGCCGGCCAACGCCCCGGTCCGCCGACCGAAGGCGAGCGCGTCGGACCAGATCACCCGGCCGTTGTCGGCGCGCAAGGCGAACAGCTCGCCCGAGGAATAGGCGGCGATGACGATGCCGGAGCCCACCGCCGGGCTCGGCGCCCCTAGAATCTGGGCGGTCTCGGCGATGCCGGCATGGCTCCAGGCGACGGCGCCGTCGCCCCGATCCAAAGCGAAGAGCTGGTTATCGTATGTGATGACGAAGACCCGGCCCGCGGCCAGCGTCGGCGCCGATCGGATCGGCACGCCGACATCGGTCCGCCACGCCTCCTCGCCGGTCTTGATATCGAAAGCAATGACCTCGCCGGCGCCGGTGGAAGCGAAAATCCGCCCGCCGCCGACCGCCAGACCGCCGCCATAGGCGTCGTCGACCTCGTCCTCGGGCAGGGTCGCGCGGCGCCACAGCGACCGCCCATCGCTGGCCGCGAACATGCGGATGACGCTCATCGCGTCAAAAGTGAGAACGCGCCCGTCGGCGACGATCGGTTGGGCGATCAGCCGGCGATCGTCGGACGCTCCCTCGCCGACGCTCTGGCGCCACGCGGGCTTGAGGGCCCCCGGCGCCTCGAGATGATGCATGGCATGGCTGGCGACGCCACCGAACTGGGCCCAGTTCCGGTTGCGGTAAGGGCGCGGCAAGCGAACCTGAAGATCGGCCAACTGGGGGTCGGCCTTGGGCCGGTTCTCGAGCGCCAGGATGGAAATTCGCTCACCCGGCAGCGGCGGCGCCTCGGGCCGACCGAAGTAATCGGGCAGAAAATCGCAGCTACCGAGGATCAGCATGGTCGCGATCAGGATCGCCGCGCGGCGCATCAACCGCCGCCGCCGCCGCCATCGCCGCCGAGCACGGCCAGCATTTCGGCGGCACGCCCCCGGAGCGCCGCCGGCGCCGCCTCGTCGGTAGCGAGCGCCGAGAAGATTTACTTGGCGACGGTCTTGTCGCCGCGGCGGAGCGCGGCCAGGCCGAGCACCTCGCGAGCGCTCGCTCTCCACGCCGATTCCGGGGCGAGCAGCGGCTCGAGACGGCTTTCGAGATCATCGCCCGAGGCGCGGTCGACCAGCGCCGTCGCCGCCTGCAAGCGCGCCAGATCACGCAGCTCGTCGGGCGCGCTGTCGTCGGCCGCGAGCGCGTCGAGCACGGCGGCGGCGCCGTCGATGTCGCCGGCGGCGCGCAAGACCCCCGCCTCGCGCAGGCGGGCCAGCGCCGCGTAGCCATCGCTGGACGTGTCGGCGAGGGCGGCGAAGGCGGCCTTGGCCTGTTCGGTCTCGCCCTTGGTGGCCAAGTCCACGGCGGCGGCGAAGGACTTGCCCTCGGCCTCCATCGTCGCCCGGCGGTATTCGCGCCAACCGATATTGGTGCCGACGCCCAGCACCACCGCCAGCGCCAGCGCGACGACATAGCCGCCATATTTTTTCCACAGCTTGAGAAGCTGTTCCTGGCGGACTTCCTCGTCGACCTCGCGGAAGAGTTCGGACACGCGCGTTCCCTTTCCAATCCCCGGCCCCATGGCGCGGGCCGGCTAACATATTACGCGCCAGCGGGGATATCAAACCCCGCGCGGCCGATCGGACGATCACGCGTCGCCGTCAGCCGTCGGGCGGCAGATGGAGGACGATCCGGGCGATGGTCTCGACGCAGGCCTCGGGGCCGTCACGAGAGCGGTGCGCCAGGCGGCGGCATCGAGCAGGCTAATCGCCTCTCCACCCGGTCGTTCCGATGACGGCGCCCAGACCCCGCGACCGGGATCGAACAATTCGCCGTCGGCGCGCCACAGGCGGCCGCCTTCGCGATCAAGACGAAACATGACGATCTTCCCGCCAAACGGCGAAGCTCTCTCCCGCCGCCGGGACGATGATCCGCCTCATGCCTCCTCACCCGTTTCGTGGAAAAGACCGTCATAAAGAAACGCGCTGTTGATCAGGTCGCAATCGGCCTTGCCGACCCCGGCGCGGCGCATCGTCGGTCGCCAATCCTTGCGGATTATCGCGACGATTTTGCGCAGCATGGCTTTCGCGTGTGCTTCGGAAAGCAGGAAACGGCCGTGGGCGCTCATGAGATTAGCCCGGTTCGCATGGCGTCCGAAGCGGCCACAGGTCATGGCGAGATCGCGCCGCTCCAACGCGACGACCGGCGACGGGGTCGGATCGAAGGCCGGGCTCAGCCGCCAGTCGCGCCCCTTGGCGATGATCGCGTGATTGCGCGGGTGATCGTCGAGATTGGACACGGCCGCGTTAAAGCAAAGTCTGCCGAACAGCTCGCGCAAATCCGTCTCCGGGTCGGCGCTGGCGCGGCGGATTTCATCGGCGAGCAGCAGGTATGACCACCTTGCGCGGTCGCCGGGACTGTCGCTCGCCCGCAACAGGGTCAGAGCGCTGACCATCCGGTAGCGCCGGAAACCGGATGTTGCCCAGTCCCGGTCGAAACGGCGTACGAGCAGCACATCCCGGCCGCCGACGCGCTCGATACGACTATCGGCGACGGTCAGCCCGCAGGCTTGCGCGAGCCGAAGCATGCCATGCTCGACGCGGGGATGATTCCAGCGGTCATCGCGCCGGCCGAATTTGGCGATCCAAAGATCGTCGCCGTCCTGGACCACGGTCTTGGGCCGCGCGCCGCCCATTGAGGTCCCGAGAAATAAAAGGTCTTCAACACCCTTGCCCGCCGAGCCCGCGAGGTCCGGATCATCGGCGACGACCGCTTCGGCGGCTTTCCGCAAGCGCGCGAGGTCCAGTGTCCGGTTGAAGCGGCGTCGCGGAATCGGCGGCTTGACATCGAGACCGAATCCCAGCGCTCCCGCCCGGTCGTCTGGACCCCGCATCAGGTAATCGAAGTCTTCCATTAGGGCGAGGCCGGCCCTTTTTTCAATCACGCGCCGTCCCCAGAAATCCGGCATCGAATCGCGAATGGCCCCGAAGAAGCCGCTCATGCGGGCCGTCTCATGAATCTTTTCCGATAGGCGCAGCTCGACGGGATCGAGTTCGACCGCATCGGCCCGCTCGCGGTAGCGCCGGCCGTAAACGAAGGCTCCGACAGGATTACCGTCCCGGTCCTCGGACAGACGGAACCGTCCGGCGGTCACGAAGTCGGTCGCGCCCGGCAGGACGATATAGACATAGCATTCGCGTTCAGAAGTCATCGCTCGGTGTCCCGCGGCTTCGGGCCGTCTTCGGACCGCGCGCCCGTTCCAAAATCTTGCCTTCTTCGTCCCGGTCCGGGTCGGCCACGTCACGCATGTTATCCGCCAGCCCGAGCGCCCATAACGCCCCCATATAGGCGGCGACGGCGGTGGTCGGCTTGCCTTTCTCGATGTCGGCCACGACGAAGCGGGATACGCCGACACGCCGGGCCAGGTCTTCCTGGCGCAGCTTGCGACGCAGGCGAGCCGTCCGAATGTTCCGGCCCAGCCGCTCGAGCGTGTCCTGGACGGCGGCGGGGGGCGATTCTGAAATCTTGCTTTTGCGTGGCATGATGTTTTCGGATAACATAATAAGCAGTTACGTTGCTTTAATGTATCTTTTAACGATATCTACCGCGAGTCAAGAAGCCTTCACCAACCATGTTGGTTTCAACATATGGACAACGCCTATATGTGTGTTTTAAGCCGCTTTCTAGTCGCCGCCACCGCTACGGCTGATCCCCGATCGCCATCGGCACCACAATAACCGCGCCATGACCACGCCGACGCTTCACTTCGACCGGGCGGAATACGACGCGCGGATCGCCAAGACCCGCGTGGCTATGGCGGCCGGGGGGATCGAGCTGTTGCTGGTCTCCGACCCGTCCAACATGGCCTGGCTCACGGGCTACGACGGTTGGTCGTTCTATGTCCACCAAGGCGTGCTGCTGGCGCATGACGGCGCGCCCGAATGCCGGGCCACCGTGCCGCGCGAGCTGTTCGTGAAGGCTTGAGCGCGCCGGCGATGAATGTCAGGTATCGCGGGGATTCACCGCGCAGCGATCGCCGCGGAGTGTCGGAACTCTTTACAGTTCGTGCCCCACGACCCGACCGGAAACGACCCTAATTTTGTCAACATATTGAAATTAAACAAAAAAGCTATAGTTGGCACGGGGTATGCGTATTGATTGGCGAAACGGCGGCGGAATGCCTTTCGGGACAGCCCAGTTCATCGAAGCCAGGATGGCTTTGCAGAACCGATGGACAGCTTGAGTTCGGGACATCGGTTCGATTAATTAGCAGGGTTCAACGATGACGACGACTAGTAAGGGTATCCGCAATCAAAGACGACTGCACACTTTTGCCGACAATGGAAAGTAGAAGCAGAAGTGTTCGAATTGGCCTCACAAAATCTTTCCTACACGTGAATCAACTTGGTCAGCATAAGTTGATAATAGAAAAGTAGGAGTATCAGATATGAAGTTTCTACGATCCTTAGCCGTTTCATTCGTTGCCATGGGAGCACTGTTCGCCGCCGGTATGGCTCAAGCCGGCATCATCACGGTTACCAACGATCCGACCGGTACGGGCAGGGCCGCGTTCGGCGCCAACGATACGATGGATTGGACGACGGTCGGCGCAGAATTCGCAGTTATTGCAAATCCGTTCATCGGCACATCGAATGGCGGACTGAATATGACCGTAAGTCAATCTGGCACAAGTTCTTTCCAGCGTCGGACTATGGGGACCAGTTGGAACGGCAACTTTACGGACGGTCCCAATTTATTGTGGACACGAGGGACGAATGGACCGATCAGCATTGCATTCGCCAGCGCTATAAGAGGTGTCGGATTCCAGATCAACCCGAATAATTCCGATACGTCGACGACCATCCAACTGTTCGACACCGCCAACGTCAGCCTGGGTCTTTTCAACTTGACCACGAATGACCGCTCTACGTCATCGGCGAGCTTTCTTGGCTTTTCCAGCAGCATGGTGGATATCGCGCGAATTTCCATCAGCCAGTCACCGTTCAACGACTTCACCATCAATCAGCTCTCGCTGATCACCGCGAGCACCATCCCCGAGCCGGCGACACTCGCCATCTTCGGTCTCGGCCTCACGGCCTTGGGCTTCGCGCGCCGGCGCAAACGTGCCTGAGCCGAAGCCGCATCGACATGACAAGACGGCGGTCCTTCGGGATCGCCGTTTTTTGTCGGAAGCGTCATGACCGCCATACCCATCACCCATGGTCCAACACCCGTCACGGAAATGCGTTTCCCTTGGCGATCGAGGCGACGTAGGATTTCGGCGAACGTTGAACCTCGGTGACATAATCCGCTCCACCCCTCCAGGAGACGCCGCCCGTGTGCGAGCTTTTCGCGATGTCGTCCCGGTCGCCCTCGACCCTGAACTACTCGCTCGACGAGTTCGCCAAGCACGGCGGGCTCACCTACCGCAACAAGTCGGGCTGGGGGATCGCCTATTTCGACGATCGCGAGGTGTTCCTGGTCAAGGAGCCCAAGCCGGCGAGCGACAGCCCACTGGTCAAGTTCATCGCCGAACATGGACGGAAAAGCCGCTGCGTGATCGCCCATGTCCGGCTCGCCTCGGTCGGCGCTGTGGCGCTGCGCAACACCCATCCCTTCCGGCGCGTCCTCGGCCGCCACGTTCATGTCTTCGCCCATAACGGCACCCTCAAGGGCCTGCGCGACGACCACGATTGCGGCTCCCTGGAACTCGAGCCGGTCGGCGCCACCGATTCCGAGCTCGCCTTCTGCCTGCTGCTGGAAAAGATGAAACCGCTCTGGGCGCGAAAAGACGACACGCCGCCGCCCGTGGAGGACCGCTTGCGCGTCTTCGCCGAGTTTTCCGGCGCCATGCGCGAGCGCGGCTCGGCGAATTTTCTCTATTGCGACGGCGACGCCCTGTTCGCCCATGCGCATCGGCGTGTCTACGAGGAAAACGGCGGCTTCAGCGAACCGCGCCCGCCGGGGCTCAGCGTCCGCGATTGCTGGGCCTGCCAACAGGGGCCGGACTATGCCTGCGAGGGGCTGAAGGTCCAACTCGGCCACCAGCGGACCATGCTGCTGGCCAGCGTGCCGCTCGACGCGCATGGCTGGGAGCCCCTGCCCGAGGGCGCCGTGCTGGCGATCCGCGCCGGCGACGAAATCGCCCGAACGACGTCATAAGACGACGATACAAGACGACGACCCGACATCGCCCCCGCACCGCCAGGATGGCGCCATGATTCCCATAAGCGGCCTTCTGTTCGACAAGGACGGCACCCTGCTCGATTTCGCGCGCACCTGGCCGGCGGCCTATCGCGCGGCGGCGGCCGATCTCGCGGCCCGGGCCAAGACATCCACCGCGGCCCAAGCCCCGGCGCTGGCCGAGACGCTGCTGCGCCGGGCCGGTTACGACGCCGAGGGTCGGCTCGAACCGGGCTCGCCCCTGGCCGCCGGCAGCAACGCCGAGATCGCCGCTATCTGGGCGGCCGAGCCGGCGTTGGCGGCGGTCGGCGACGTGCTGGCCGCGATCGAGCGCGTCTTCGCCCGCTTCGCCGCTACCGCGCCGGCCACCGTGCCGGAATTGGCCGATCTGTTCGCGCGTCTTAACCGGCGCGGGCTGACGCTCGGCGTCGCGACCAACGATTCGGCCGCCGCCACCGCCGCTTGGCTCGACCGCGTCGGCGTCGCCGCGCATCTCGATTTCGTCTGCGGCGCCGATTCGGGCCATGGCGCCAAGCCGGGGCCGGGCATGGTGCGCGCCTTCTGCGCCGCCACCGGGCTCGCACCGGCGGCGGTCGCGGTGATCGGCGACACCGCCCACGACCTCGACATGGCGCGCGCCGCCGGCGCCGGTCTCGCCGTCGCCGTCCTCGGCGGGGTGGGCGACCGCGAACAATTGGCGCCGCGCGCCGACCGCGTCATCGCCTCGGTGGCCGAGGTCGAGGCGGCGCTCGCCGACCACCTCCGCGACTAGATCGGGCATACTCTCGTGTGACCGACAGAGCTGGAGAATTTCGGTTGATCGACCATCGTGCCAGCATTAGTGTCGATTGGAGCCGAAGTTCCGCGGGGAACGTCGGGCCGGGAACGCACTGCTGGAGGACTAGGGCCGTGACGAACACGACATCAATTCACCCCGCCGTGGATCAGGGCCTGAAACCCGGGGCGCGGGATTTTGCGGGCGGAACGCTTGTGTGCAAATGCGATCGCGACCCTGTCGAGGTGAAGATCGTCGGGCAAATCGCCCACAATCATGTGTGCGGCTGCACGAAATGCTGGAAGCCCGATGGCGCGTTGTTCTCGATTGTCGGGGTGGTGTCGCGCGATAATCTCAGCGTAACAGCGAACGACCATAAACTCGATATCGTGAACCGCTCGACAGCTATCCAGCGACATGCCTGCAAGGGCTGCGGCGTTCACATGTATGGCCGGATCGAAAGCCGGGACCACCCGTTCCATGGTCTCGACTTCGTTCATCCTGAATTGTTCAGGGAAGAGGGCTGGGCCGCGCCGGAATTCGCTGCCTTTGTCTCCTCGGTCATCGAAGCGGGGACCAAGCCCGATCGAATGGACGCCATAAGAGCCCGGGTGAGGGAGCTAGGCATCGAGCCGTACGATTGCCTTTCGCCGCCGCTGATGGACGCCATCGCAACGCACACCGCGAAGGCGGCGGGCGTCTTGCGCGACTGATCTCGCGGTGGCGATGACCCGAGACCCGACCGTCACCGGTTATCTATCGGCAAGGAGTAGACGCCTTGATGCGCCACTCGTTCGGGTTCGAATGATCTGACCCCTGGCGTTTACGAGTGAATGACGCGTCGTGTTGAACGGTACTCGACAAGACACCCCGCCTCGGCGAGACGACTGGTCGAACGGGGCGGTCCGGATTGCAAGCACGAACGAGGGCGCCAACGCACCAAGCCCAAGGGAGGCATCGAATGGACGTTCGCGCCGCCGTCGCGCATAAGGCCGGAGAGCCGCTGACTATCGAGACCGTGCAACTCGGCGGCCCCAAGACCGGCGAGGTGCTGGTCGAAATCAAGGCCACCGGCATCTGCCACACCGACGAGTTCACCCTTTCGGGCGCCGACCCTGAAGGATTGTTCCCGGCCATTCTCGGCCACGAGGGCGCCGGCGTGGTGGTCGAGGTCGGCCCCGAGGTCAAGAGCGTGGTACCCGGCGATCACGTGATCCCGCTCTACACCCCCGAATGTCGTCAATGCGACTATTGCCTGTCGGGCAAGACCAACCTCTGCCAAGCGATCCGCGAGACCCAGGGGCGCGGCGTGATGCCCGACGGCACCAGCCGCTTCTCGCTCGGCGGCCAACCGCTTTATCACTACATGGGCACCTCGACCTTCGCCAATTTCACCGTCCTGCCCGAGATCGCGGTCGCCAAGATCCGCCGCGACGCGCCCTTCGACAAGGTCTGCTACATCGGCTGCGGCGTCACCACCGGCCTCGGCGCGGTGATCAACACGGCCAAGGTCGAGCCCGGCGCCAACGTGGTCGTGTTCGGCTTGGGAGGCATCGGCCTCAATGTCATCCAGGGCGCGCGCCTGGTCGGCGCCAACATGATCGTGGGCGTCGACACCAATCCCGGCAAACAGGCGCTGGCCGAGAAATTCGGCATGACTCATTTCGTCGATCCGAGCGCGGTCGCGGGCGATCTGGTCGCCCATCTGGTTGAACTCACCAAGGGCGGCGCCGATTATTCCTTCGAATGCATCGGCAACGTCGAGGTCATGCGCCAAGCGCTCGAATGCTGCCACAAGGGCTGGGGCGAAAGCATCATCATCGGCGTCGCCGGCGCCGGCCAGGAGATCGCGACCAGGCCCTTCCAACTGGTCACCGGCCGGGTCTGGCGCGGCACCGCCTTCGGCGGCGCCCGGGGCCGCAGCGACGTACCCCGGATCGTCGATTGGTACATGGACGGCAAGATCAACATCGACGACTTGATCACCCATGTCATGCCGCTCGACGAGATCAATTCCGCCTTCGATCTGATGCACGCCGGCACATCGATCCGCAGCGTGGTGGTGTTCTGATTTTGGCGATGCCACGCCGATCCCGCGGGGAGAGAACGCGATGCGCGCGACAATGGCTTTCCTGACTTCCTTGGCTTCCGTGGCCGCCCTGGTCGGCCTTTGGGCCGCGCCGGCCCTGGCCGCCGGCGCCGCCGAAGCGGCCCGGCCGATCGTCGCCGAGGTCTGTAGCAAATGCCACCGCGTACCGGGCTACGACGGGACCGCCGCCGAGGGGGTGTCGCCGCCCGATTTCCAGGCCATCGCCGACGACCCGACCACCTATACCACGGCCCGCCTGACCGCTTATCTGCGCAAGCCCCACTTCCCGATGAAGAGCATCATCCTCTCGCCGCGCGACATCGACAATCTGGTCGCCTTCATCGAAGCGCTGCGCCGCGACTGACGCGGACTCTCATGCCGGGCCTTCGCCTGGCGTCGGGGTTCAGAAGATGGTCGGCGCGCAGTAGATGTCGCGGCGCTTCAATGCCGCGCAGCGGCTCGCCACCTCGGCGTCGTCGACCGGGCCGGCGCGGAGCTGATAGAACACCCCACGCCCTTGGCCGAGGTCGACCCGGGCCACGCGCGGGCCGAGATCGCCGAGCAGATCGTCGTTGCGCCGACGCAGCACGTCCCAGCCGTGGCGTGCCCGCTCGGGCGTGCGGTAGGACGCGAGATGGAGCGCGCGCGCGGCCAGCGCCCCATGCCGCCCGCTCGCGACCCGAGGTAGCGCCGATGTCCGTGCCGCCGAGGGCGCCAGTGTCTTTTCCGCCGTTGGCGGCGTCGTTTTTTCCGCCGATGGCGACGGCAGGGCCTGGCGCTCGACCGCGCCGGGGGGGCTCGCCGGCAGTGGCGGCGCTTCGTCGTCGACAGCCGCGGTATCGGGCGGCGGGGTCTGCGCGGCGGCGTCGCCAAGAAGGGCGACCCGCTCGCGCTCGCATTCCGCGGCGCTGATCAACCCCATGGTTTTGAGCTCGGCCAGGCGGGTCAGCGCCAGGCTCGGATCGGCGGGCGGCATCGCGGCCCCCATATCGACCTCGGCGCCGACGTCGAGTCCAGCGTAACCCGGCCCGAGCGGCATCAAGGCATCGAGGATGGCGGCCCGCTCGGTCGCGTATTCCTGCTCGCTGAGGGCGCCCAGACGCTTGAACTCGGCGATCGTCTCGAGCCGCATTTGGACGTCGCGCGGCGGCGTCGCCGGTCGCGCCAGCAGCGGCGACGCCGGTCCGCCGGTCAGCGGTAAGAGGGCGCCGAGATTGGACTGGCGGCGGACCTCGTACTCGCCCGCCGTGATCAGCCCCGCGTCGCGCAACCGGGCGAGGGTGGCGAAGCGGGCCGGGGCCAGTCGCGCGATCCGCTCACGCAGCGGCCGCGTGGCCGAGGCGGCGTCGGCGCTTTCGTCCATGCGGGCGAGGTTGTCGCGGGCGATCACGGCGAGGCGCTGGCCGACATGCTCGCGCCGGGTGGCCGAGACGGCGGTGGCGTCGGGATCGAGGGCGATGACCCGCTGGTAGGCCGCGCGGGCGGCCTCAAGTCGATCGGTCTTCTGATAGACCACGCCACGATTTAGGAGCGCGTAGGGGTCGTCGGGGTTGATCGCCAATACGGCGTCGAAATCGGTCTCGGCGCGCCGGTAATTGCCTTCGAGCAGCGCCGCGTAGCCGAGCTCGGCATACCGCTTTTCGGGCGCGGGCGTCTCGATCGGCGGGTTGAGGCGCTCGGTCAATGTCTTGAACTGCCGCGCCGCCTCGGGGAGAGCGGACGCGCAACCGCCTAGCAGAAGCGTAAGCGCCGCGATGGCGACGCCAGTCCGCGTCAACGCCATGTCCGTTCCCATCTCGCGTCACCTTGGGTCCCGGGGGTCCCCGGGGGCTCTCGGGACCGCACGCGATCCCCGAGCCTCGCGCCAAAGCTATGCCGGCGACCTTAACGGTCGGTAAACCGGGAAACCCCGAGGCACGCCCGACCCGGCGGTCGCGATCCGACGATCGAGCATCGCGACAAGCCACGGCTTGCGATAAAATCGGGCTTGCGATAAGACTGCGCGTCGGCCCAGCGTCCCCATCGTCTAGCGGCCTAGGACATCGCCCTCTCACGGCGAAAACGGGGGTTCGATTCCCCCTGGGGACGCCAATTAAATCAATGACTTAACTATTTCCGATTCCCACATACCCCCAAATCTACCCAGTAGCCGCCAGCGCGTTGGACAGCGCCCCTTACCTCTCTTCTTTCTTTCTCCCTTCAAGTAAGTAATCTGCCGTCCAGTCCGTCCTACTGTCCGAAACCGTTGTACTTCAATGGGTTATTCTTGGACAGATCGCGGCGCTTGCTGTCCGATCCGTCCAGGAAGGGACGATCTAGCCCGCTGGCCATGCGTCGGGCACGGCGAAGCCGGCGATCCGCGATCTTGGACGCCACAGTTCCGAGCCAAGGCGCGGCGCCCCTCGTGCCGCGCCGGCGTCTCAACCCTCCGCCCTGGAGCGACCGGTACCGGATCGGCGCTCCGTCTCCAAGGAAGCCCCCGACCGATCAACGCCACGGCCAGGCGGTGGCGCGGATCGGCGCGAGCTCGGGATGTGTAACTGAATGAGCCGCATCGGCCCTTATGGCCAATCAGAAACGGAAACAACAAGTGAACGGCGCTCAATAGGGGGGGAAACCCCTCTGCTTCACGCTTCATTGCCGTGTTCTTTTCGAGCCTCCCAAGGGACCCGCACAGGGGTCGGGGCGGCCCTGAACGAACCAATCGAAGCGGGCGCGACGGGGAGGTCTCCCCTGATCGCGAGCAGGGCGCCGAGCCCCTTGAGCATGCCGTGGATCGACTTGCCTTGCTGGTGGATGCGCCATGAGAGCGGCATGCGCGGGTCGAGGTCGGCGACCACTGGGGCAGGGCGGCGATATCGCGCCCCAGCCGCCGCCACAGCGGGTGCAAGGGCCAGCGCGAGCGGTTGCTGTCGGGCAAGGGCGCGCGCAGCGTCGTGTGATGGATCGCTAGCTCGCGGAGAACGTCGTTCTGTCGCTCCTTGATATCCCCAAGCGTGCCGATCCCGGCCCGCTTCAGCCGCTCGCGGCGAAGCCGGAACTCGATCCGCCAAACCCCGTCCGTCTGTCCCCAAAGCTCGAAGAAGAAGGCCTTGCCGCTGTTCTGGCCGATCTCGGCGACCTTGTCGTAGACACGGATGACCGTATGGCCGGTGCCAAGGGCCACCGTTCGCATGGCGGCGCGCGACCCGTAATTCGCGTAATTTTAGCCCCGTGCTACCAGTCACGGAGACCACCTCACTGTTGCCAATAATCGCGAGCCAAATTCATTGC
>Ga0114931_10001607_pt1 | contig 28822 bp, 21 predicted proteins | sample 2SBtaG_FD_89579 | JGI IMG/M metagenome (GOLD analysis project Ga0114931, IMG submission 89579) | Deep subsurface microbial communities from Kolumbo volcano to uncover new lineages of life (NeLLi) - 2SBTROV14_V59a metaG | ecosystem: Environmental > Aquatic > Marine > Volcanic | place: Kolumbo... | reverse complement strand
TCTCAAAGTAAATGGTTATGATGTTCTTGTGGATGACAGAGATGTTCGTGCAAGCATTGGTTGCATGCTTATGGGAGAAAGAGGACTGTATTGGAAGTTGACCGGTAGGGAGAATCTGGAGTTCTTCGGGAAATTGTACTCACTTCCCAAAGATTTTTTGGAAGAGAGAATTGGGTATCTCATCCAGCTCCTCGAATTAGAGGATTATGCAGAACGAACGGTAGAAAGTTACTCATCAGGTCAAAGAATGAAGTTTGCTTTTGCTAAGGCATTGCTTAATGACGCTCCTGTAGTCTTCCTCGATGAGCCTACTGTCGCTATGGATGTGCATGGAGCACGCAAGCTTAGAGCGATTGTTAAGGAACTCCCAAAACAGGGAAAGACTGTTGTCTACACCTCTCATATCATGAGCGAAATCGTGGAACTCTGCGATGAGGTTGCCATTATAGACAAGGGGAAGATCATAGCGAGAGACACACCTGAGAATCTAACTAAACTCTCGAAGAAAGATAGGGCACTCTCAATCTCTGGAGTATTCTCAGAGGTTGCAATTGAAGAATTAAGATCAGTAGTGGGAAAGGTTGGAGTGAGCGATGGTGAGAAGACTGAACTTCATATCCAGTACGAGGGAATTTCTCCTCTTCCTGATGTCACTCGAATACTTGTGAACACTGGATCCCAAATTGAGAGTATCCGCCAAATCGAACCCACTCTGGAAGATGTTTTCATCGAACTCACAGGACGTTCTCTCTCAGAGGATACTGTAGAGGTGACCGAAGAATGAACCTTGAGTACAGAAGCAGGTTCTCAATCCGATCCAATCTAGATGTAGTCTGGTCAGTTTTCACGCAAAGGATGACCCAAATCTGGAGATACAAGGGGGCACTCTTCTTTGATATCATTACTCCACTTCTCTTCGCAGTATTTCCCATTTTCATCGGAATATCTGCAGCAGGAAGTTTTGAGCAAGCATCAAGTAATTTCCAAGATTCAGTGGGAAGCTCTTCTGCAAATTTTGTGCTCTATGCTATTCTCGGAGCTAATGTCTTCCAGATAGTCAATGGCGCACTCTTCAATTTTGGGTTCTTTCTTAGAAGGGAACAGGTCACAGGTACTCTGGAATCTCTTTACTTGGCACCGACTAGTCAAGTGTATGTCATGTACGGAACCGGCCTTTATGCAATCATTCGGGCATTCATCAATTTTGTAGTCTCACTCATTCTTGCTGCTCTGATTTTCAGAGTTAATCCATTTGAAGACCCTCTCGCGATAGTTCTCTCCTTGCTTTATCTCTTGGTTGGAATGCTGCCACTCTACGGACTTGCATTTGGGTTCGGAGCACTGGTAATAAAGTACAAAGATATGCAGAGCTTGCAAGGTGTGATTAGTAATCTCATAGGAGTTGCTATGGGAATATTCTTCCCTATCACTCTACTACCCTCTTACATTCAATTTCTGTCATACCTGTTACCACCCACTTGGCAGAATTCTGGGATAAAGTCTATCCTACTTGGAACTGCATGGCTGACGAATAACTGGTTCTCTGATCTTGGAGTGGTCATTCTTATGGCTCTTTTCTACCCTGTATTAGGTGCGAAGATATTCTCCATAACCGACCGTTCAATTCGGAAAACTCAAGGAATGGGGGCATTTTGATGATCTCAGCAATGATAATCAAAGAAGGTATAATCTTCCTGAGATATCCCACCCGTATCCTGAGTGCTGTTGTCTTTCCCCTCTTTCTCACTCTTATCTTTGCATTTACACAGGAGTTGTTTTCAGAAGGTGGTGGTATCTCCTCCTCAAATCTCTTTGTTGGAATGTCGATTTTTCTTATCATCTCCATAGCTTCTGAAGCACCAACGAGAATAGTCGAGGAGCAGCAGCAAGGGACATTGGAAGCAATCTTTCTTACTCCGGCCGTTCGCTACTCTACTGTACTGGGTGTCCTTTTCGTTCGTTTCCTCTTTATGATTATCACAGTGCTTCTATACTATGTTGTAATATTGTTCTCGTTTGGGAAATCGAATATTTCCCATCCTTTCATCGCGCTGTTCTATATCATCCTAGTAGTTCTACAGGCATTCGGGTATGGAATATTTATGTCTGGAGTCACAATTACAGCAAAGGAAACTGGTCTTAGAGCATCTATCTTTGTTCCCTATATCGTGATAATCTTCTCAGGTGTTTTCGTTTCTATCTCAGTACTCCCTACTCCTTGGATCTGGATCTCACTGCTGATCCCATTCTCCTATACTGTAGATTCTATCTACTCAGCAGCAGGTGATGCGGTTTATGGATCCTCGACACTTATCCCTGCCTTCTACGAATTTCTCATCTCAGTTCTCTTCACCTCCTTCCTAATTCTCTTCGGAATTAGGTACTACTTATCCAAGGTAAGAGCAGCGAGCAAAGATGGATCGCTTCTCGAATACTGAGTAATTTCACACTTCAGCTAAGTAACTTTATTATCCACCTCTTAGAGATTGACTTAGATGAGCCAACTTGATATTCTGAATATTTCCCCAGAGGAGGAAGATGTGTATCGTCTTCTACTCGTAAGCGGACAGCTTAGCACAGGAGAGATTCAGTTTAGTCTAAAGAAGGATTACGATGCAGTGAAACAAATTTTGAGTGGATTAGTGGAGAAAGGTCTCCTCCGATCAGTCCCTGGTGTGGAAGGCAGATATACCGCCCTCCTACCCGTGGGGACGGTCAAAGATGAACTTATAGCTTCTGCAAATAAAGTAAGTGAGCTTTCAAGTTCCTTGACCAATAGGGCAGAGAATGTGATAAGCAACCTATCAACTGAACTAGAGCAGAAGACCGAAGGCTTTCGATCAGATCTTCAAGGTAAAAAAGACCAATTTACCAAGTCATCAGTAGTCATAGGTGCATCAATTGAGACGAAGTCTTCTGAGTTCTCGAGTGCAAATGACTCTGGAATCTCAGGTCTAACTTCCACTTTCAATGAGATGAGGGAGACTGTGAATTCCACAGTAGATCAGCATATGAAGAACACACAGGAAGACACTCAGGCTAGCATCAACAATTCTACATCCGAATTCAAGGCTTCAGTATCATCATTGGTGCAGAAGCAGAATGAAATTCGAGAATCAGATGTAACCAGGCTACCTGCTCTCGATGACTCCATAATTCAGACAGTAAGCGATGGACTTGCATCTTTTGTTAATGAGATAAGTTCGTCCGCGCAGTCCCACCTTGAATCCACTGAGAGTGAATTCTCAAACACAGCTGGTGAGGTCACCACATCATTTAACAGCAATCTCGATCGTATAGTACAACTCAAGGAGGAGTTCGAGCAAGAGGTTAATTCGACACTGGACGAGATCAATGAGTATGCCAAAAAGGTCTCAGAAGAACAGGGTAATCAACTTACCGGGCTATTTGAACAGGTTCAAGAGACTCTCACTTCTGATCAGGAAACCTTGAAACAGGGTAAGTGGACAGTTCAAGATGGATTGAAAGGAATCGATACATTAGTTCAAGGTGCAACTGAATCCATCCTGAATAGCAACAAGGAGCACGTAACAAAATTCGATCAGCATATGGATTCCGCGGTAGCCAGTGTCGAGACCAAACTTGCGGATTTCGGATCAAAGGTCAAAGAGGATACTAAGACCTCCGTCACCTCCATAAAGACCTCAATTCAAGAGAAGACCTCCACACTTCAGAGCACTTTGGAAGAGATGTTCAACACTTTCGTGAATTCCGCAAAAGAGCGGATTCAGGAGCTTAGTACTCAGGTTGAAAGTTCGCTTGCAGAACAGCAGCAGAATGCAGAACTGGGCATTGATGCTCTGATCATGGAGAATGTAACCGCCCTCAAAAGTAGTGCAGGTACTCTCAAAAATGAAGGTCAAGAAGGTCTACAAGCTGCTTCTGCTCTTCTGACACAGACAGTTACAGGTGTCAATGAATCCAATCAGAACCTTCTGGAGAAGATTAATGTTGATATCGACAATCAGATCATCAAATCCGAGGACACTGTGAAGAATTTCGAAGAGAATATAGCTCGCATTAATCAGGAACTCAATGACCTCTACCTCAAAGAAGAGGGGATATTCACCGATATGAGAGCTGCACAGGCAACGAAGATCAAAGAGGTCTTCACTGATGTAGTGGCATCAGTTCGTGAGGAAGTAACGAGCAAGATGAATGGTCTGCTTCAGGAATCCGGTGAGTACAAGGCGACGATGGAGGCAAAGATTGCCGAGCTTCAGAAGACTCACGAGTCCAATGTGAATATGTCGAGGGATAAGTACACCCAAGATCTCAATCAGCTGAGAAATGATATGCAGTCAAAACTCACAGAGTCTGTGGAGGCGGTATTGGAGAGATCAAACTCAGTTGCAAATCAGCTCGGTTCAATTGCAGATGGTCTGGATAATGGTCTGAAAACGAAGATTACACAGGTGAGTGACGAGATTAAACTCATCTTCCAGACGAGTCTTGAGAGTTTTGAAGCAAGTTTTACTGGATATACCGATCAGATCCGTACCTCCGGGGATTCACTGGTATCTGGTCTACGCAATGAATTCACTGCATTCTTGGAGAATTCGATGACTGTCGTCAATGGCTCATATGAGTCCTTAAGCGATCTTAGTAGTGTAGGCAACAAGCTCCTCATCGAGGCAACAGAAAATGCATTCACAACCTATCTCTCTGAATTTGACGAATCGGCTGGCGTGGTGAGCAATGACGCAGCAGCACTTGCAGGGGTACTCGATAGTATCTACAAGATCCAAGAACAGACGAGAACCAATGAATCGGGTACCACCTACATCATCGGAACCGAGGCAAATGTGCAGTACATCTCAGAGATCATCTCACGCATCAAGAGAGGTGTAACAATCCTCGTCCCCAATCCAAACATGGTTGATGACGAGGCGATCCTCAATCTTCCAACGACTGCCAATGTCACTATCATCTCATACATTGACGAATTCGAGCACCGTGACTGGATAGAGAAGATGCATGGTGCAAGTGCTAATATCACACTGAGATCAATAAGCAGTTCAGGAAACACTCTTCCAGATTTCATCGGATGCGAGAGAGAGGGAGAAGAGATCCTTCTCGCTATTCGTGATGAGAAGGCGAAAGCCTATGTCGGAATTGCAAGCTTGTCAGAAGATTTTGTGAAGATCCTTGGAAATAATGTTATCGCAGATTATGCCAGAGGACGATCAAAACCCTTGAAGAAATAATTTACATATTTGGGAATCTATTAACCAGTACCATCTTTGTACCCATCAAATTCTTGTAACTATCTGGCAGTTCAATTTCCTTGTAATTTGCCCAATGCTCAATCTGAATCAGGATATCACTAAAATACGGCTCTACTTTCATACCAACCTCCCTAATCCAGCGGTCGTTCCCAATATCAAACCTGTCATTGTCACATCGATCAGTTTCAGGGATCGGAAAATCATCAATTCCGATGATGTTACTCAAGGTGAACTCCAGATTACAAGAGTAATTCTCCCCCTGTCCAGTTAGTCTAAAACTTGGGTTCAACTGCACTGATTTTATCCCTACCTTGATGGCGATTGGTATTGTCATGAAGTTCCCCCCCTCGATCTGGGATGTCAGAACCCCTTGCTCGACCAAGTACTCGAATGTCTCACGATAGATAGGATGATTTACCTTGAAACTCATCTGTTTGACCGAAACAGAGAATTTCGTCTTTGTGTCTCCTATTTGTCGAAGCCGTGACTCAAAGTCTTTTACCAGAGCTTGGAGCTTCCAAACCAGCTCAAGAGGAAAGAAGAGGAACCGTGCAACTGCCTTATTCTTCCCTATTTTTATCAGCTTGAAGTTGATCCACGCTAGGTAGTTCATGAACTCACTATTCGCAGAAATATCATAAATCTCGTCAAATGCCCTCTCCGTCTCTGTCTTCTTGTTACTCGCCCCTCTCTCTCTTGCGTTCAACGCAGTGAGAAGTAGGCCAATTTTCTCCTGAAGGGACAACCCTCTGGATGTGACTTCCACATCTACAATAGATTTGTAGCACTCCATCTCAAGAAGGTCAGTCACAAATAATTTTCAATATTTCAACTTCTTAAAGATATTCAGGGTGTCTAAGAACAATCGTACACGTGCCATCGCTTCATGATGAACTTCTATCAAAGGTTCAGAACGTCTAAGGACAATCATACACGAGTTTACCATCGATGTAGGTTTTGATGACTTTCTTCCTTGAGTCAAGGGGATCCAATCCATTGAAAATGAGAAAATCAGCATCTTTTCCAGGGGTTAGGGACCCTACCCGGTCATCCACACCAAGAATCTTGGCAGGATTGATGGTGATCAATTTCAGTGAATCCTCCTCTGGAAGACCTTCCCTAATTGACCAGATAAGATTATCCCTAAGACCATGAATCGGATTGAAGGGGCTATCAGTCATCAGAGCAACGAAGCCCCCCTTCTTGTGAAGAACCCCGGGTGTTGCCATCGACAAATTGTACACCTCCCTCTTTGATCTTCCTGCAAAAAGCGGTCCGACCAGAGTAGGTATCCCCTTCTCAACAAGAGCGTCAGCTACCTTGATACCCTCGGTCGTATGATCAATCACAAGATCATACCCGAATTCTTCCTGAAGTCTTATCGCAGTCATGATGTCATCTGCTCGATGGGCATGACACCGAATTGGAATCTCCTTCTCAAGCACCTTGACCAGTATCTCCATCCCTAGATCTCTCTTCGGTTCACGGATCTTTTTGTCTGCTTTTGCCCTCTCCCTGCTCTTCCTGTACTCAATCGCATTGTAGAACGCTTCTCTAATAAGGTAGGCAACACCCATACGGGTATATGGCGGTCTCTTCATATTCGTCCCAGCTCTTTTCGGATTCTCACCTAGAGCCATTTTAACTCCTGCTGGTTCTCGTATGACCATATCATCTGCAATTGTCCCCACGGATTTCACGACACAGAGCTGCCCTCCAATCGCATTTCCAGACCCGTGCATTATTCCCAATACAGTCACACCGCCTCTCCTCGCATCCTCGAAACCCGGATCTTCAGGATGTATGGCATCGAGAGAACGGGTGAAGGGGGAAATCGCACTGCTCATCTCATTCCCATCATTATTCCCAGCTCCCGGTCCAGCTCCTTCCTCCCAAATACCTGTATGGGTATGCGGATCGATAAAACCCGGAGTTATTGACCGTCCCTCGCAGTCCACAATCTCCATTTTAGTATCTCCTTTGGCATCCCCGTTGTTTTTCACATCAGCTCCCACCTCCACAATCTTACCGTCTTCAATGATCAGTGTCCCCCGCTCAATAGGTGGTTGATCCACGGGGAAGATTCTTGCATTTACAAATGCTGTTTTTACAGACGTCTTCATCGAGATCACATTCTTGCCCATTACTTAGAGTTTGCCTTTGGGATACTAATTCCCCTAATATTCTATCTGAAAAATATACAGAGGTTTATACAACATCAAACCAAACACATTTCGTGGTATCTGATACTTTCGGAGACTTTCAAACACCGATGGAGACGACTCAAGATATCATCAGATTCCTCAAAACAAAAGGTGTCTTCCCAGTAGTAATTCTTGAACCGACATTTGGAACTGGAAATTTTATCATCAGTGCACTCGACCAGTTCCCAAATGTCAAGGAAGTCATCGGTGTAGAAGTTCAGGAGAAATATGTCAAAGTCCTACGGGACTCATTGAATGACCATCGGGTCAGATTGATCCACGGAAATATCTTCGACAAGGAGGATGAGATCAGGTACACAGAGTTTGCTGGAGAAATACTCATAATCGGTAACCCACCTTGGGTCACAACAACAAGATTGTCCAAATTGAACTCCAGCAATACTCCACGTAAATCCGTGGACAAATCAGAGGAGCGAGGTCTCTCCCTGATTACAGGATCCAGCAATTTTGATATTGCGGAGTCCATCTTGAGCTTCATCCTTGAAACCTACAAGGAAAGAAGAACCACAATAGCCATGCTCTGCAAGGCTACCGTCAACCTCAACCTCCTCAAGAAAGCCAAGAGGTATAACTGGAAAATTGAAAACTGGGAATTCCATCTAATATCAAGAAAGATATTCGGTATCAGCGCAGACGCGGGTCTCCTCTTCATCCAAACCAATCCAAATGCAATAGGTGAACCTGAGAAATATCACTGTACCCTCCAAGGACTTAAGCTAAGTCCAAAAGACAAGCAGCTGTACAGAAATGTGCTGGGGAGAGATCAAGGATGGGTGAGAAACAACGGAAAATTCCACTTCGTCTTCGACAGAGACCTCTACAACAAATACAAGGAGATAGACTCCCGAAAATCATATGAGTGGAGACAGGGTGTCAAACATGACCTCAGCGATGTTGTGATTCTCCAACTACTAAAAGCATGTGAGAAACTCTCTCTCTTCAGAAATAAAGAAGGTGAAGAGATTCAAATTGAGAACTCAGCTACTCATCCATTCCTCAAAGGCTCCCACGTCTTGAATGAAAATCTTCAACCTGACCTCTACATCATAACCACGCAGAGCAACCTCCGTGAAGATCCCGATGAATATCTATCCGATTATCCAAAAGCCTTGGAATATATCAACCGAAACCGAGAGAGATTCAAACAGAGAAAATCAAAAGTATATCTGGGAAGATCTGATCTGTCGATGTTTGGAATAGGTGACTACAGCTTCGCTCCCTACAAAGTGGCAATCGCAAGCATGTACCCAGATCCAAAATTCGTCCTTGTACCCCCTATAAATGGCAGACCAGTACTCCTCGATGATACATGCTACTTCATTGGATTCTCGCATATTAAGAAGGCAAAAGAGGCAGTTGGGTACTTGAACTCTGAAAAGGTTCGAGGGTTCCTCGAGTCAATCGTTTTTCCATTAGATAAGAGGAAGTACAAGATAAAAGTACTTCAAAGGGTCAGAAGCCTAGATTCATAGAAGGCTCAGTGAAGATCCTGCCGACTATCTTACCGATTGTCCACCCGCTTGGAATGTGTCATCGGTAAACAGAGAGATTTAGGTAGGAGGGATCGATGCAAAGAGATTCAACGGTGTGATTCAAAATATTGATATTCAAGCTGAAAGATTCAGATTTGGATCTTCATGTGAAGATATTCATGCGTAGTAGCTAAAGTAGAGAATTCAAATTTAGATCTTCATTCAGAAAAGACTGTTGAGTACTTTATACCTCTTTGGTTTCACAAATATTAAGAAAGGCAAAACAGAGAAGGTAATTATATATTTGAACTCTGAAAAAGTTCAAGAGTTCCTCGAATAGATCATCTATCCCACAAATAAGAGGAAATGTCATAAAATAGTACTTCAGGGATTCCGAAGATTGGATTCAAATATTGCGCACGCAGGGATTCGAACTCTGGAGGCAAGCTTGGGAAGCTTGAATGATACCACTTCATCACGCGCGCTGTATTATTCTTTTCCAGAATTCCTTACTTATAAGTTTCCAGATTTATCCACGAATATTCATCGCGATAATACTTTCTTCTTTTTCCATACGATAGACTCTTATTGTGAGTGAAATTTACGAATTTATAGATGCATGACAAGATAAAGGAATTGATGGAAAGTCACAAGGTGCTGAATCTGGGGTATATGCATCGAGGATTTCCAAACAGCTGCGCACTGTGGTTTGCCAATGATTCAGATCTAAACTTGTACTATCTTAGTGCCCCTTCAACCCAGCATGGAACCCTTCATCGTGGAGCACCTGTCTCTTTCACAATCAATCGTGACGATCAAAATTGGAAGGAGATACGTGGAATTCAAGGTCGAGGGCTGGTCTTCCCCTCTAACATAGAGCAGGGATGGGAAGTGTACAGGAAAAAATTCCCATTTGTACAGGATGATTCCTCTGATTTTCAAGAGGTAATGAGCGAGATGCAACTTTGGCAAGTCAAACCCAATTGGCTGCGACTTATTGACAATACAGTAAGCTTTGGATACAAAGAAGAGATGAAGCTATAATTGTGAATGTTTTACACAATAGATACATGGTATCGAGGATTTTTTCGATAATCTCAGATGATTGTTCCATAATGTGAGAAGAATACTCCTCGTATGATATTATTTAAGTCTGATAATTCCTTGTATGATTTTCTCGAATTTAATTCTGTTATTCTAAGAGAAGATTATTTCGAATATGATTATTCTTAAGAATTAACTTTTAGATCTTTTTCCATCTGAGTCGGGAGGCTCCTTCCTTATTCGCAGCAAATGTTGCCTCAAATTCCATGCCTATCTCCAAATTGCCTGGATCTTCCAGCATGATACCTGTGAGTCTCTCACCATTTTCTAATTCCACAATTCCAAGTGTGTAGGGAGCCATGTCCATGAAGGTTGGTGGGCTGATGTGAATCACAGTCCATGTCACGAGCTTTCCTCTGCCCTCTACCTCTACCTCTTTCAGATTCGTGGAGTAGCACGTTCTGCATACGGGGCGTGGGGGAACCATTACCCTCTGGCAATCAATGCACTGCACTCCAACAACTCTTCCCTCGTCGATTGCTTTTTCATACATCTCTACAGTTCTCAGGATATTATCCATCTCAGTCACCTCTCTCCAGGATGTGGCAGACAATCGTCGAACCACTTCCTCCAAGATTCTGTGTCATTCCTATATTCACATCAGAGAGCTGTCTCTCTCCAGCAATTCCTCGCAGTTGTTTGCTGACCTCCACGACCTGAGCAACACCGGTTGCTCCAATGGGATGCCCTTTGGCCTTGAGTCCTCCTGAGACATTGATTGGGAGAGCTCCATCGGCAGCTGTATCCCCGTTGAGAGCGGCCTTTCCGCCTTCTCCTTTCTTGAAGAATCCCATGTCCTCAATCGCTACGATCTCTGCAATGGTGAAGCAGTCATGAACCTCAGCAAAGTCGATATCCTTTGGTTCCAGTCCTGCTCGCTTGTAAGCATTTCGTGAGGCTACTTTTGTCGTAGTGAAACTTGTTATATCCGTCCTGTCATGGAGTGACATTGTCTCACTTGCCTGTGCAAATCCTCGAACCTTCACTGCCTGTCCTTCATACTTGTGCCTGTCTTCCCAGGGGACGACGACGACTGCTGCTGCACCGTCTGTGATAGGGGAGCAGTCGAAGAGCCTGAGGGGATCTGCAATCATGATTGAGTTCATCGCTTTCTCAAAGCTGATCTCTTTCTGATATTGAGCCAGAGGATTTTTTGTTGCATTCTTGTGATTTTTGACTGCTACAGCTGCTCGCTGTTCAGAATCTGTTCCAAATTTCGCTTCATGTGCTCTGGCAACCATAGCAAAAGCACCGGGGAATGTTATTCCTAAGCTCAGTTCATAAATGTCATCTGCGCACATAGCAAGACCTTCCGTCACGTGGTTCGTGGGAAGGTTTGTCATTTTCTCTGCACCAGTTGCAAGCACGGTATCGTAGAAACCTCCTCCAACTGTCATAATCGCATTTATTACAGCCAGTCCACCCGAGGCACATGCTGCTTCCACTCTTGTGGAAGGTGTATTGTGCATTCCAAGGTAATCAGGTATACCCGGTGCTGGATGCATCTGGTGTTCAAAGAAATCACTCGAAAGAATCCCAACATAATTTGCATCTATATCTTTCTGGGTGACTCCTGCGTCATTCATCGCCTCGACAGCTGCAGAGGCTATAAGCTCCCTACTTGTGACCCGTCCGAGCTGTCCGAATTTTGTCATTCCAACTCCAATAATCGCTACGTCTCTCAAAGTACCACCAAAATTATCGTATAAGATTAGACCTAATTAAGGTATCCTCCCTTTAAGTATATCTCTTTGTTATATACAAATAAAATAATAATTTTCAAGAATTCAAATATCACTGTGAGATATCTAGTCGTATCAACTCATTTCTGAGATTCCTCATCCAATTGTCCATTTCCCCCTCAGTTCTTGGATCTAATTTCGTAATCGGATCATCTGTGAACTTGGGATTGTTCAGCATCTGCTTGTGAAGATGTTGAAAACCTTCAAGGAAGGTCAGCAGATTGTCCAGAAAGAGGATCTTGATTTCCCTCGGTCCCATGGAAGCCATCACATTTACCATCATGAATCTTGGATTGAGTACCCTGAGATTCTTGTCACTTATCTTCCCTTTAGAGATCAGGAGGTGACGGCTAATAACTACCCATTCCTTGAAGTTTGGAAAGTTCTGAATTAGCTCCACTGGCTCCTGTGAGGAGTCTTCGAAGTGAATGTATTCCAGAATTGAGTTGTAGAAATCTGACGATAATCCTTGGGATACAAATACCACGTCGCGCACGAGTATATTGATATCCAGTATATTTTTGAAGGGTACGTAGATTCCCCCAGTCACCAAGCTAATGGAGTAATTCACCAAGACGTCTACAATCCAGCTCATCATTTGTAGATTACTGGTATCTGCATAGAATCCATTATGTGAATCAGATTTGAAGAAGAGAATCTCATCCCCGTTTGAACCTTCCACTCCTCTGTAGCCCAGTTGTTTGAGGAGGATGATAAGACTCTGGTATATCTCCAATTTTTGATTGCCTGCCTTTGAGTGGGTTTGCTCCAGGAGTTGCTTCATATTCAATTTGTAGTAAGAACCTGGTAGGTTGATCAAGGGTCTATTTGGAATAACCTCCTTTGCATCACGGAGCAGTTGATCAATGAAGCTCGTGTACAACCTTTCTGTATTGATTATTTTGAGGGTAGACGTGGCTAAACTCGATGGTGAGCATTCGATTTGGAAGTACATCTGCTCGATTTCCAAGACTAGTCCTCTTCAATTTTCAAAGATGGGAGATCAATTTCAAACTTTTGCTTAGAAGGGAAAATTCTGAGCACAAAATCCTCGATATTACTGAATGTCTCACTATCTTCCAATTTTATCCTCTTAAGAAGGTCTCTCTCGAAGAGATAGCTGTCCCATATCCGTGTCGAATTCAGGTTGATAGACCCTCTGAAGTCATCAACTCGTATACTCGTCATTCTGGGGTGGTGAACGAGTCTCTGTATGACAGATTCAGCATCCCCAAAATTGCAGTGCGATTCAATCAAGGCGACTAATTGACTATGGTTTTTTGCTACTCCGAGCTCATGTATGTCATTGATTGTACTCAGGTCTAGATACTTCCATTCCAGTGCAGTCAAATGAGTTTCAATCATGTCTCTCTTGATACCAACAAAGGTTTGGAAGAGAAAGTCAAATCTCTGGTGGGTCTCATTCTCATAGCCTTCAAAGTGATCTGCTGCATAATCTCTACTATATGTATCCATGAGATAGTCATAGAGATTACTGTTGAATGCTTTGATTTCCTGCTCTAGATTATTAAGTCGCTTCTGCATCAATTCCTCGGTTCTCTCTCGATTGAGTCTTCCCAATATTTTATTTTGGGCATCAGGTTTCCAGTCGTCTGTACTGAACAGACTTGAGTAGCTATAATCCCTTAGCCTGTCTTCATATGACTCCTCTGATTCATATGATCCCTCCAGTTCATTGATAACCCTTCGGAGGAGGATAGGTACCAATATGTCTTCAAGTAATTCATGTGCAAATGGACTGAGGATATTCCTGAATTGTTGCCACTTCTGATGTATTTTCAAATCCAATTCAAAATTTCTCTCCTTATTTCTTTCTTTGCGGATGTACTGGAGTGCCTGTTTCTTAATCAGTTTAGATGTTGGTGCAAATAGGTACTCCGGAACTTCAAGTGATCTGCTCTCGAAGATCCGAACAAGCTCGTCACGATCCTTGGCAAAGAATGAAATTGTTATCAGGTACTCGTCATCCTCATACGGTCTATAGGCAATTTTGACAAGTGAACCGCCGATACTAATTACCAATCCAATATCGGTGACCACCTTCTGGAAGGTCTCAATTGGCCCCGTCATTATCAGGTTTAGTGGATTAACAAGGTACTCTATGATGGTTGTCAGTGACTTAGGAAATTGAGACTCATCCATGTTCGTGGCTATTCTTATAGAGGATTCAAGATTCTTGACTCTTACATAGTATATCGGGATTGACAGTTTCCGTGTAATTGGATGGCATGTGGTCATCTTGTGGATTGCATTGACTCCGATAATCGAGTAAAGGTTGGCATATCCCCTAGCATCCAAATCTGAGTTCATACTGTTAATTTGAAATTCAAGCTCATTATTCTCAGAGAGGTGCTGAAGCGCATGCTGCAATTCGAGAGGAGTGTAGTCACCTAGCATAAAGAGCTTGATTGAATCTTTTAACTGTTTGTAGACCAATGTACTCTCATCATCATTTATGGAGAGTGCTACAATTTCTGGATTTCTCCCTAGTTTCTGAATACCTAGTAAGTCAAAGTAATCCCGTTTACCCATACTTTCAATGTGCTGTTCTAGTATCGATGGAAATGGTTTGAAGAGCTCCAGCAAGATCTCCATGATTTTGAAGGAAGCAACCAAGGCAGAATCAATTTGTGAAGTTATGCTATCCAGTGTAGAGAAGAGCTGATAGACCTCCTGAAAATGCAAGATCGCATTTGTCATCTCGATAGATTCATCCATAGGATAGTCGTTCAGAAGAATGTTATTTCCCTCCGTAGAAATGTAGACATCATCACCATGTAATGAGCGATTCAGTTTTGCTCTCTCCTCCTCTTCAGCAATTCCATTCTCGTCAAAAGTGACGACAGAAAGCTCTCCATCTTTCATCCCGATTGGGTAAGCTAGGTAAACCGGTTCATCATGCTCAGATAGGAGGAGAGTCGGTCCCAAAGAGAGCACATATATCCTCCGTTGATTTACCATTTCCCTGTATTTTGCCAACCTGAGTGAGTCATCGAGTTGGTCTAATGTCCTCTTAATGTAGCTGAGATACTCATCCACTGCTCGTTCCAGACTGACCGTACCCTCTGCTTCATTGATGTGCCCAATCAATGAGTGCATCTTCCCCGGGAGATAGTCACGCATTCTAATCGACTGGAAGCTAAGCTGGTGTATAGCAGAGAAATTGGTCGCGTAGAGAGATACTATCAAGTTATTATCCATGTGCTTTCTATAGAGGTAAAGGAGTTGGATACTATTAATTTTATGCCCGATGACTTCTACTATATGTAAGTTGATTCTTTTTAAGGGTGTAAGCTCATGTAACCTTAGAGTGTCACCCTTAGACTTCGTACTAGGATTCTCTGCAAACCAGTACGCAATTTTGATTATTGTGCTCAATATATTCTTCTTCGGACTAGTCGTAAAATTCTACTATGCGACGAACGAGAATGATCCCGAGAAGATCTCGGATCTGATCCTTGCTATAGTCATTGGGTTTCTGGCCTTCATTGGATCAGGTTTGATCAATCTTCTGCTCTATCTAAGTTATTCCAATGACATACAAGCTGCTTTCTATAGAACTATTGAACTCAGTCCAGTCCAGATTGTTCTGACGATTCCACTCACGGAGGAGATAAGTAAGGATATCTTCCTCTACCTTCTCTTCAGATTGAAGAGAGATAGATTCGACTCACTCTTCGATGGGCTGGTCTATGGTGCTCTTCTTGGGAGTGGTTTTGGTCTAGCAGAGAATTTCCTCTTTACCATACGAACAATTCATTCTTCCGGATACACGACTGCACTCATTGTCACCCTAATCCGAGGTAGTCTAATGATAGTGGGGCACCCTCTTTTTTCAGGGCTTTTTGGATATGGGTTGGTATACAGCACGATAGGACGAAAAAGTGCACTCTTCAGATATTTCTTCTATGCATTGATGTCACATTTCTTCTGGAATTTTGTTTCATCATCACCTTTCCTCTTTCCAGGTGTGAATTTCTATATTATCCTAACGATCATACTGATCCTCGCTCTCTCACAGCTAGTATACGTGACCTACCTCATAACCAAAGTTATGGAAATAGAAAAGGAGCTAATTAGACGAGGGTACTACAACAACAAACGAAAGTATAGGATTTTCAATTAACTCATTTTATTAAATTTCAGCATATCTCTTTTAAGTGTCTTTTGTAGAATTAAGTTATGGTATTCTCAATTTCAACTGAATTCCGTGATCTCAATAAGTATACGGTTTTGACTCTAATAATGCAATAATAGGCAAGATTATAGATATTGTACTTAGAGCGGAAGACTGTTCAATGACGAAAATCATTCTTGGTGGTTCGATGTTGGAAGAGCTTCAAGAGAAGTATAAACTCAAAGCAGATGATGATCCTATTGTACCTGTAGATCTCATATCAAGGCAGGATGGGAAAAAGCTCTACCTCTCTGTTTCCTCCGATGAGCTGTCAAATAAACTGCAGGAAGGTGCAATCGCGTTAGGTGAGTCTCAATTCAGCAAATTCAAGAATACAACTGTAGTCTCTAAAGACGGAGAGAAACTTGGACGGATAATAGAGAGGATTCTCCACTCTGACAATAAATTGAGCTTTATCCTTGGTGATTCTCCTCTCAAAGAATTTGCTGAAAGAATTGGTCTGACACCTGACGTCGACCTTCTAGTCCCCAATCACTACATCGATGGATATAAAGGAGAGAGTCTCCAACTGAGTGTCGGACGAGAGGATCTTGTCACTACTCTTGGAGCTCATAGTCTAAGTATTGGTAGAGCTGCAGAGAGGATTCACTTCAGTGAGATGGTCTCTAAGGATGCAGCAATTTCACGATACACTTACAGGTAACTCTACCTCAATGATTTAATAATTCAGTGCTTCTAGCTGTATCTGAGGACATGAGCTTTAGAAAACAAACAGATTTCTCAAAGATTGAATTCTATCTCAATCCTGATGATCCTTATGCAATGGATCTCTCAGGATGCACCCTGATCACGGGATTTTATGGAATCGGCAAAATCGGGTTCATAGTAGTCAACCATATGATTAACAAGCTTGGTGCTCGACGAATCGGCTATATCATTACTGAAGTCATCCCTCCATTCATCTCCGTCAAGAATAATTCAATTGTACTTCCATTCGAAATCTACAGAGCCGGAGATATAGTTTTTATTGCTGCTTTCTTTGAACCGTACAAGAATGAGCACAGGTCATTCGCACGGGCAGTTCTCAGTTGGACAATTCAGGAGAAATTCTCAAAGATAATCCTAATTGGCGGACTTGACTCCAGACTTAGGCAGGATGAAAACGTCTTTGCTAAGGCAGTATTCACCCAGAGTTACCGTGATTTAGGATTTGAGACCAATCTCTCTGAGCTGGATGAGGGTCTCTATGTCACTGGACCACTCGCTTTACTTTTGATGTTTGCGGAAGTCTATAAGTTTCCTGCAGTAGCAGTTCTTTCCTATGCTGAAAGATCTCGACCTGATCCAATTGGAGCAAGCCATGCGGTTAGTATCATCAATGACCTTCTTAAGACAAATTGTGGTGTGGAGGAGCTGATAAAAGAGGCAGAAAATATTGAGAAGGAAATTAGTGAGATGATGGAAGCAACGGAGAACCCTGCCACAGAAGACTCCAATAATCGTGATAAAGGATTATTCATGTAAATGTGCAGTTTGCAAGTTGCAAGAGGAAAAACTAATAGGACTACATCGGGGATTGTGCACTATGAGAATTATCTCGTTGAGGATTACTATAGGAATGCTCGGTCCACTCGTCTTTCAAATACTGCTGAGCATGCTCTATTCCTCAATCAGATATGAAGAGATAAACAGTAGATTACTTCTTCTCTTCCTCCTAACTATATTCCCACTTGTCATTATGCATGTAATCTCACCCTTCCTCCTCTCCTACTACGGTCAATTTGAAGAGAGGTTGAGGTATCTGCTTGAGATGGGACTGGATCAAGTTCTCCTTCAAGATGACTCATTTATTGAGACACGAACGAAGATGAAGAAGAGTGTGATGCTTGCCCAAGAGGATCGGATGAAAACGGCAGAAGAGATCAAGGAGGTTCTTGTGCCGATCTTGGTGAAACCTGCACTGGATGGTTATAAGGATACATTCTACACTAGGGATCACAATGTGCGAGCCATCAATACCCTTGACTACTACGAGAGTCTTGCCCTCTTCGCAATTTACACTATTGCATTCTTCTCAGTCAATCTGGTAATCACATGGCTTTTGAAATATTCCTCTGTTAATCTGCTCGTGATACAGCTAGATTACATTGAAAATTGGACGTATGTTACAGTCTTGAGCGTGTTCTTTCTCTCGGGTATTATTCTCTCCTATCTCCTCTTTGAATATTCGGTGAATAAAATTGAAGTCTACCTCCCATACGCGGTTCCTAATCTCTTCTACGAGGATCCCGAGCAAAATCTGCTGAGAAAGGAGCAGATCAGATCGATGCTGACATATGACTTGGACTCCCTGCTTCCCAGAAACATCCAAAGAAATCGTAAGTATATTATCGATGATGCACTCAATCAAGTGGCAGTTCCTCTCTTGAAAGAAGAGTTTCTAATTAAGAGTAGGAAGCATCTTGCACTCAAACTCGCATTTGATGAATACTCTCTAATTCTGGCGAAACGAATGAAAGTGAGAGAATCACGAGGTCAAGCTACAGCACTTGATCGACTCCTTATCGGTGAAAATATAGGAGGTAAGATAGAGTTTGACAATGACACTCTCCTTGGTCTTAACATGGATCTAATGTACGTCCGATCTCAAATCGCTGACTGGAAGAACTTGAGTAAAGAGCAGAAGGAAATGACCTATATTCAACTTTATCGTCTCATAGAGCGGGTAATCAAGCATATTTCATTCAACCTTTCGGAAGATCATTTCGAGGTTGAAACCTCCTCGGAGGTCAACTTTTTTGACGGACTTCGATGGCTCTCAGCCAATGGCTATCTCAACAAGGACGGCTACTCAACTCTCAATCACTTCAGGTACCTTCGAAATAAGGTGATACACGAGCCTGGAACCGAGATCCAAGTCAGTAGCTCGACACTCATCGATGTTATTAGAGAAACCAACAATATACTGCAAGTTGCACAAAGAAAATACATTGAAGAGCAGTCGAAACTAGAATAGAAAGATATTGACCATTTGAATAATGTACATTGTCCCGAGTACTACGAGCATGCTTGTTTTCATATCAGAGTTGTACACATGGATACTCAATGCGTAGGTCACGACAAGAAATATCAGCTGATTCACAATAGTAAGGATCAGCCAGAGTGTATATGGTACAGGCAAGGCAATCAAGGAGAATACAATGACTTCAATGTAGACAGGAATTACAGCGAGAAGGAATCCTGCAATTGTAAGGGGATATGCTATCCGAAGTGTTTTCTTAAAATCTAACGTAAGGAATACTTGTAAGGTTCCATAGATTCCAGCATGGAGCATGAGCATGATGAGATTAATCACAAGGATCGAGTTGGAACCATTGTAGAACATGGGGCCTACTATGATAATATGTGAATACTGGGAGATAACTATTGAGAAGAGGGTGAGAAAAAGCAAGACAATCAAGCTTGGAATTGTAAACCTACTTAATTTGTCTATTATTTGGTGTGGAGTCGTTCCAAAGGCATCTATTTGCTGTACTTTTGCAGCACCTCCATCAGATTGAAGGAACCATCGACATAGATCATGACCATCTTCGGTGAGGATATATTGACGATGCTCATTCTGAGTCATATAGGAATCAATAATCTTCAGATGATGATAGATGGACCCTATTGAATATCCCCATGATTTCATCTCACGTATTGAAACCAAAGAATTCTCAAATGCGGTCTGCAGAATCTTACGTCGCACTGGATGTGACAGGATTGTAAAGATGTCTTCTTCCTCACTTACTTCCACTACGACCACCTTAGTCCTTTCTCCGTCGGAGAATTGGAATTAAAACAAAAATCAAAGATGAAATGAAGAGAGCAGGTAGACTGGATTGGAGTGAGGCTTTTGGTACGAGATTCTCAGTCACTGGGATGACCTTGTTACCATAAGGGATTGATACTATAGGATTTGAAGTTTGTGTCGCTACTGAACTTGCAATTGTGGATGCATACACCAAATCTGCGTGAACTCCTAGTTCAGGATCATGGATGATCTGCGATCCTTGTGGATAAATGAGATCAATATTCATTGAATTTCCTGATTGAAAGTCTACATTGGAGGTGATATTCCTATTCTGTTGATCAATTTTTGCCGTGTCCATCCAAGAGAAATATGTGGGATTATTCTGATCCATCCCAACTCTGTTTGAGTCTTTCTGCTTGATGTCAAAACTACTCTCTGCAGAGAAGCGAATGGCTACCAGAGAAGTGTTCGAAATAAATGGGAATGAGTGAAGTTCTAAATCGAATTTTATGGCTGTCGGTTTGAGGCTGATGGCTCCCAATGTTGCGAACTGACCGACAATATGAAACCGAATGAGAAACATCCCATCTGTGCTCTCGGATACAATAACGTTGTCGATTATTCCATTTCCAATATCTACTTGACTGAAGACCAAATCCTTGAAACCAAGATCTTTCAGATTAATCTCTTGAAGAATAGAATCCGAATTCCCTATCCTCCCATCACTATCTGTATCAGTGAATTCAACGAGTGAAGCAATTTTGAGCTTCATCTCAGATACCAAGTCCTGAAAGCTACTTCCTGACTGATATTGGACTTCAATAGCTGGCTGTGAGGAAAAATCAATCTGTGCCTCAAAATTCTCCTTTATTCCAGCGCGTTCAACCTCTGATTGTATCTGAGCAGATTCTTTCTGGGCATTGACTTCAAGCTTGAATTTTGCATCCTGGTTTGAAGTTTCTGTCTGTTCTGTGCTTGTAGAGGTTTCTGAATCAGTAGTCCCTGTAGTGGTGGTCTCTGTAGGACTGGTTTCTGAAGTACTGGTCTCACTCGGTTCACTGGTCTCACTTGGTTCACTGGTTTGAGTCTCATTTGACTCAGTAGTTGTGCCATTTGTGCTACTTTGGTGCTTCGTGACAATTTCACTAGATGTTGAGTTGGAATGGTTCTTTCCACTCTTCTCATAGAGTCCTTTCGTTTGTGATCTTTGACTGTTGTCTATAGAAGCTGAATTTGGAACGAGAATTGACATAGCAATTACCAGAAAAATGAGAGTGACGATGAATTTCCTAGTGAATGACCTCAATAGTACGAACCTCTTTAGCTATCTATACCCTTTGGGAATTAAAGTAATTAATGTTTTACTGTGCTAGAACTTCAATTTACAGACTTTAGATCATAATATTTGGTATTCAAGTGTCAACGACAACTCCTTTGTATTTTCGTTTCCTCAGTCTAAGGTATTCTTATGGGAAATCAGGTGTTGGTAGGTCTACTCATTGCGGAAGATATTTGAAGGATAGTTCTGCTCTTAATATTATGCCATCGTCTGGTGTTAAAGAATCTCTGTCTAAATCTGACTACAGAATCATTGAAAGTCTTTCAAATGAAGGATGGGTCACATTGTCCGTTGACAATGAGGACGGAGATGTTGTTAAAATCAGTCTGAGTTACGGACTTGAGGACGATGGTCAAATTCCTAGTTCGTTTCCGACCAAGTTAGTGAACAAATTCAGTAAGCTCAAGAATCTTGAAATCACCGATACATTTCTTCCCAAACTTTCGAAATCATTTCTTGCAGGCGCCAAAATGGAAGAGCTAGTGATTATAGACTCTGAAGTTGAGATAATAGAAGAAGCTGCATTTGATGGACTTGAATTAACTTATCTCAATCTCACGGGTAATCTCATTCGAGAGTTGAAAACAAAATCATTTTCTGGATGTTCTAAGATCACAGAAGTGAATTTCGGAGAGAATCAGATTTCAGTTATCGAAGAGGATCTTTGGTCTCAATTCCCCAATCTTGAAACTCTCCTCCTCAACAATAATCAACTTGAGTCACTAAGTAAGAATAGCTTTAGCAAATTGGAGAAACTATTGTATCTTGATCTAGGTGAGAACTGGATCGGCGAGATTGAGGAAGGATCATTTTCGGGCATTCCTCTAGAAGTTCTCAAACTGCATGGTAACAACCTCTCCGAGCTCCCAAAAGGATTGTTTGTAAATACTCCTTCCTTGATTGAACTTGTAATTGAGGACAATGAAATCATATCTATCGATAGTGACATCCTCAAGTCCCTCCCGAATCTAGAGGTTTTGATCTTCTCAAATAATTCATTTGAAGAGCTCCCGAACATGAGTTCCTGCAAAAATCTAAAGGCTATAATTGCCGATGAGAATGTTATTAACATCTTGGCAGAAGACAGTTTATCGCAATTGGTGCTGCTCGATCAAATTGATCTTTCGGCTAATGATATTTCCTCTCTTCCTCCCAAATTACTCGCTGGACTCAAGCATTTGACGTATTTCTATGCTTCTGATAATATGATCAGCGAGATTCCCAAGGATTTCTTCAAGGATGCCAAGGATATCGTCGAGATTGATCTATCAGACTGTGAGATTACCAGTGTTGATGTCGATCCAATCAAGTATCTTACAAAGCTTAAGAAATTTTCAATTATCGAGGGGAATGAGCTGGCGATTGATAATTTGAAGAGTCTAACCGCACTGGAAAAACTTGGTGTATACGTAGACTAAATCTTCCTCATTCGGTGCTTATCACATACTGGAGTCTCAATTTCGACGAGTTGATTATATATCCGGTAATTCCAGACGTTTACCATTTGAGTCTCTGCTCCACAAAAATGACAATGATCCAGAGTTTCAATTCTCTTTGTAGTGAAGTCCACACCATCTACCTTTCTTCTGAACCTCTTGATCTCGCGCTTCATTCTCTCCACCTGTTCTCGTCCTTGTGGTGAGTACTTTGGTTTTGTTCCTGTCTGCTGTCTAATCTCATACCACATGAAGAGTTGCAGAAGCTTGAGAAGAGTAGAGGGTGGAATATAGAGCGCTCCAGAAATTGAGAGACCCACTGCTTTTTCCGTGCTCAGGATTTCTAGATGGAAGAAGGGGTATCTTCTGCTGATATGAGGAGGAAGATACTTTTTTTGAATACCTAGGAATGCATGTGCCAATTTCTCCGATAGCCAAGTTATTATCCTCATGTCCTCTCCCCATCCCTTCCTCGGTAGCTCAAAGAGCAATTTCATCCCAGCGAGATTCATAGAGTCCACTTGGGATACAAGATTGTATATCCTGACTATGGACTCCAGTAATTCACGGGGATATGCCCGTGATTCAGCCTGTGACATTGTCTTCAATCTAGATATATAGTGGAAGAAGTATATAAAACATGACTCATGACCCCTGCAATGAATGAATACACCTACTGGATTAGACAACCTTAAGAATAAGGTTACTTCTTGTCTTATTATGAGCAATTTTATCAAGAAAGCTGCAAAGGGAGCGGGATCAGTCACAGCCAACGCAATTAAGACCACACTTGGTTCACTCCTTGGAGAAGTTGTTGGTGAGATCATTAAGGAAACTGGTATCGCGGAGAGTATGAAAAGTTCGCTCATTGACATAGGTGTCGGTGCAGTCAAATCATCAGGTATTGGTCTGAAAGACATCAAGAAAGACTTTCTCAAAGATATCATCATGTCCGAAGCTAAGAAGATGAAGTGATTGCCATCAGAAGATCTGACTGGACGAAACTGAGCTGGCAAGAGGCTCAGGAAACTGTTGTCAAGATGCTACAAGAGTATGGATTCATGGTATTCAATGAGAAACAGGTGTACAACGGTAGGGTCGATGGAGTTGTCATCAAAAGATACCCCTCGAAAATTATCATCGGTATAATCGAAGTCAAGCATTACAAGAAGGTCTCAAACTCCGTGAGAGAAAAAGCGATGTTCCAGAGTCTAAAATATCTACGCTCTGTATTCGATGACATGAGCAGACGATATCCTCAGCGAATGCAGCGTTACTTCCTCGCTACTGTATTCACAAATGACTACCCCACCTCTGGGAATACTCTTTTCATAAGAAAATTCAAGGATCAGATACCCCAATTTATTAAGGATAGAGCAGAAATTACCGTACTAGGCAGTACCCCAGATCAATTTATCTCTGTTCTAAAGAAAAAGGGGGTCTTAGAAGCCAAGCAGCAAACTCTTGATGAGTTTTTCAAGTAATATTATTCAACTACACTCGGAATATGTTCTAGAATGGCTCTCTCCATAACAAGTGGTTGAGCAGTTCGCATAATTCCTATTGCTTGGTCAATTTTATTCTCACTACTTGCATGAATTGTGATAAGTGGATCTCCCTCTTCTACTACTGCTCCCCTATCTACATGGAGGACAACTCCTGCCAAATGATCACTAGGGGCGCCAGCTGCTCTCGCCATCAGACCGATGTTGAACGAGTTCACTGCATAGACCTTGTCCCCTCCTTCTGATTTGATTGTATGCGTGTAACTAGCTTCAGGGACTTCCTTCCATGAAATGTTGTCCATAGTGGAGCCCTGAGCTACTGCAATCTCCTTGAATTTTTCGTATGATTTACCCGAGTTCAGAATAGATTTTGCAAGGTCATAGCCATTCCCCCTTTCCGTTTTTCCTGCCATCTCGAGAATTAGTCCAGATAGGGACAACGCTTTTCTTCTGAGTGAGTGGGCACCTCCGTCCTGCTGTAGGATTTGGAGAGCCTCTGTGATCTCAAGAGATGGTCCAATCATAGTACCAATAGGTTGATCTCCTGGTGAAATCACGCTTTCAATCTTCAGCCCAAGTTTATTTCCAATGGATGCAAATCGAAATGCGAGTTTTCTCGCATCCTCACGGGTGGGAAGCTTTGATCCAGGACCAGTTGGGAGATCAATCAAGACGTGCTGGCTACCTGCTGCTTTCTTCTTCGCGAGAATAGATGCAATCATCATCTCCTGAGGATCTATCTTAATCTGCTTGACGACTCTGAGGAATTTATCAGCAGTTGATCCAAGGCCGATCCGAAGTCCATCGACCATACAGGCACCCGTTTTTGCTATTACCTCTTGAGCCTCGGAAAGAGTAAGCTCCACTGGCATAACAACCTCGAGTGCATCTGCAGTTCCAGCGGGTGATGTGATTGCCCTGGTGGAGACCTTTGGGATGGTGAGATTTGCCGCTGCTATTATCGGGATCATCAATGGTGTGATCCTGTTTCCTGCAATTCCTCCTATTGAATGCTTGTCGACAACTTTTGTTGAAGAATCATGCACCAGCTTCTTGCTGAACTCAAGGATTGACTCCGCGACATAGGTCGTCTCATCACTCGACATGCCATTAATTTCTACAGCAGTGCCAAATGCTCCGATATGACCATCTGTTAGAAGTCCTCTCTCAATAGCTTCCATGAAAATTCTGACTTCTTCCTTTTCAAGGCTATTTTTTTTCATCTTCTTGCGAATAATTCTGGTAACTCCCTCGACTCCAGTGGGTTTGAAGTGAAGATTCGCACCCACCTCTAGATTCAAGTTCTCGATAATCTCAGGGGAGATTCCTGCTACATCTTGCTCAATAAAATTTGAAGTGATGATTTGAAATCCTTGGTGTTTCTGCTCTATCTGTACCAAAGAGCCCGGATCTAAATCCAATTGTGTAGCAGTAGATGGGTGGATCACCATGTAATTGTTCACAGATCCACTCATTGCATATGGTTTAACAGTTAATTTCATAATGCTACTTCCTGTAAGTGTTTACTAAAAATCTTTACTGGACAATAAAATCTTTCTATGGAATCAATATTAAGAGAAAAGGGTGGCTGATCAATCAGCCACTAAATAGAATTTACTTCTTTGACTTTCTTCTCAGACCACCCAATGCGAGTGGGATAGCCATTAGAATGAAGGTGTACTGAAGCTCGAAACCAGCAAATGCGGGTGGTGGGTTACTGACAGTATCTGTGCTTGATGCTCCAGCACCAACTCCAGCTGCTGCTCCAACTGCTGCACTGCCTGAGTATGCGGTATACTCCCCAGATTCTGTAGCTGAAGCCTGCGACTGCTCTTGAGCAGATGCAGATGCAGAAAGTGAGAAGAGGGTTGAACCACCTGCTCCACCATTTGATTCTGTCCCAGTCCTTGCGTGGTCTCCGAGTGAAGACTCACCTGCAATCTCAAAGCTTGCAGCTGCTGGTGGAATGAAGAATCCAGTGTCACTGAGAATGTTGAATTTCATTGTGATGACAACTGAATCTCCTGGTGCGAGGTGCACTCCACTGACGGTCACAACTCCTACACTGGTACCTGCTGTTGCGGTGGTAACGTCTCCTGCTGTTGCAGTTGCGCTGGTGAGCTGCAGATCACTTGTGTCATATGTCTGGATGATAACGACTGTGGTGTCAGCACTCCCCACATTCTTTGCAGTGAGATCATATGTGAATGTACCAGTTCCGAATGTGAATGCGGACGAGAATTCAATCCTTGGTTCAGGAACTGCTGGTCTTGCTGCCTGTACTGCAGGGAGAAGCAGCCCTCCTATGAGTGTGGAGGTAGAGAGATGCTTTGTCTCTCCAGCCCATCTCCAAGTATTTACACCAAGATCAAAGAAGTCTTTGACGGGTGCTCCAGTCTGACCTGCCTCTGAAGTGAATTCTGCAACTGCAAAGACGGGGTGATATCCAACGAAGGAATTACCCTTAACGGTGACTGAGAAGGTTTCCGTCGCACCTGCTGCAATTGTTCCGACATCTTCAGTGTAGAATCTATCGATTCTATTGAACTGCCAATTCCTACCGAGTGATGCATGCATGAGATGGATTTTTACATCAGTTGCTGCAGCATCTCCAGTGTTCTCTACAGTAACATCAATAGTGATGTTATCACCAATTGTGAAGACCTGTTGATTGTCTCTGAATCTGACTGTGGTTGAAAGCACTGCCTCGTCATCAGCAACCTGTAGGTTCTGACCATTAGAGAGACCAAAGAATTTGAAGCCATTTGCGTCTTCCCATGTGAATCCCATACCGATTGAGACAAATGACTTGACATCAAAATCAAGTGCAGCAAGGGGTGAACTTGCATCAATTTGGTATGAAAGTGGTCTTGCGTGGTAATCTGCAACTGCAAGGATGTACCTCATGACATCTGCATAACTCTCAACACGTGAGTGAAGAGTCACATTTGTATATCCTTCTGTGGTTTGTCCCTTACTGAAGCTCAGTGTCTGGAAGGTGTCTGTATTCTTAGGTACATTAGCAACCCACCACTTCAGTGTCTGTGAGTCACCTTTGGGGAGGGATGAAACATTAGTCTCAAGGAACCACTCCTCATGAGCGTTAACTTCATCTTGACCAACCAATCTCTTAACTGCTGTGAAGTCTCCTTCATTGAAATCAAAGAGTCTGACTGCATCATATGCAATTCTTCGAGTCTCATTGAAAGTTTTCTTCAGAACTTGAGGCATATTGCTTTTGACGGTTGCGCCAATGTCTGAGAGTGCAGAAAGCCCCTGTCCAAGATCAATACCATTAAGTGCAGGAAGGATGATGTCATTGATTGCAGCCTCTGCCATGGTAGGAATACCATTATCAGAAGTGACTGCTACCTGAACTCCAACACTGTAACCTTGTCCCAAGATACTTCCTGAAACTGTACCGTCAACGAGAACAAGATTAGTAGATGAACCGTTGAGGTACAATGGATTTGTACCATCAGTGTACCATCCATCCAAGTTGAGGAAAGTATAGTCCAACTGTGGAAGATTTGCTTCAACTGTTGAGAGGATTGCTCCAGGGACACCAGATGTATCGTAATTCAATGATATATTGTACGATAGATCAATGTTCTCATCTAGTGTAACTCCATTTTTCAACCTGTACATCGTGATATTCTTGCTGACAATTTTCTGGAAGTCTGGACCAACTGGGAAGGAAAGCTTGATGTTCTTTGCTTCTGCCTGACCAATATTGGTAAGATTATAGTTGAACTCAAGTGTACCATCCTGATTCAGTTTAGTTTGATTAATGGTGAGTTTGTTCTCAACCATCGGGAACTGTGTGGACATTCCTACTTCGTAAGTAACTTGGTAGTTGTCTGCACCATTTCCAAGGCTGTAATCTGCAATGGGGTGTCTTAGATCCCAGATCATACGACCTGTGACTTGTGGCAGTGGGTTAGAAGTTGCAGGTGTGATGCTTGAAGGACTGATTGGGTATGGTATGTTGAACCTGACCCTTGAGAGTCCATAGCCACTTGCTGCATTGACATCAGAACCAAAGATGTTCATGGTGCTGAGGGTCATTGATGTACCGTTGGTAGTAATTGCAGATGCGTCTACCCAGAATGCACCGTGGAACGCGATCTTGTCCCCACTGTTGAGGGTGGTGGCTCCAATTCCTGCTGCTTTAACAGGTGCACCTGTAATGGTGGATGCCATGAGAAGATCGTCCATTCCGCCAGAGCTAAATGCTTCAACATCTGTTGCAAGGCTTGCAAGGACATCGCTGTTACTGACATAAACGAATCTGTAAGAGCTGACTGAATTCACAAGTGCAAGAAACATTGTTGTTGAGTACTCTGTCTCTACCGCTACTTTTGCTGCATCTGCTTTGACAAATGCATCTGCCAATGTCATGGTCTTGGGGTAAGAGATAATAAGAGAAAGATTTTGTGGAGCTTGAATTGGTGCTCTATTCAAATAGGTAGCGTAGTTCGACTGATCTACACCATAAAGCACCCAAGACTTAGCTTGGCTAAATCCATCTGCGTCAGGATTGACTCCTGCGGGGTAGGTACCTGATCCACCATAAATCATCAATGAAACCATTGCTGCATTTCCGATTCCAGCTGTAACATCGAGATACTCGATGCTGAAACTGGTGTCAAGTGCATCAGGTGGTACCACTGGAGAAGTTAGGGTGGTGCTTGCTGCAACGGGTGAACTAGTTATAAGAAGAACTAGGGTCATCGCGAGCAGACCAAGGTAATAATTGCTCATTTTCTGCATACAGTATTCACCGTAGGTGTGTACG
>Ga0114931_10001606_pt1 | contig 28835 bp, 27 predicted proteins | sample 2SBtaG_FD_89579 | JGI IMG/M metagenome (GOLD analysis project Ga0114931, IMG submission 89579) | Deep subsurface microbial communities from Kolumbo volcano to uncover new lineages of life (NeLLi) - 2SBTROV14_V59a metaG | ecosystem: Environmental > Aquatic > Marine > Volcanic | place: Kolumbo... | reverse complement strand
GCTTCGGTATGGTTATCATTTCTTCGATAACACAAAGAAAACTCATACTGTGCAGCGGATAACAATTTAGCCTTATTTTTATTCAGGTATAATTGTTAATTTCGTTGCTGAGTAGTAACAAATGTCTTAATTCTAATTGATAACTATTAGGTATCATAAGTCGTATAAATTAATATTATTAGGCATCAAATATAATCATAACTTTACTGAAGTATAACAAATTAATAGCTCAAATAATGTTTAAATATGGAATTGATCGATTAACGTTAGACACTGCAATAGCGATTACAGATGGTAACTTGACTACTGTTTTGCTTGATGAGATTAAAGATAAAGTGAGCACATCAAGAAAGCGTGTTGAAACCATTGTAAATTCGGAGAAGGTTGTTTATGGAATTAATACAGGTTTTGGTCCGCTGTGTGATAAGCAAATTTCAGTAGAAGAAACTAATTTATTGCAAAAGAACTTATTGATTTCCCATGCTGTAGGGGTAGGAAACCCTATTAACAAGAGGTTATCTAAATTGATGATGATTTGCAAAGTACAAGCATTATCTCAAGGTTTCTCTGGTATTCGGCTTAGTGTAATAGAACGTATACTTTATTTCATCGAAAATGACTTAATCCCTATCGTTCCTGAGCAAGGTTCTGTTGGCGCATCGGGAGATTTAGCTCCTTTATCTCATTTGTTTTTACCCTTAATAGGGGAAGGTGAGTTTTGGGTGAAAGGTGAAATAGTTGCAGCTCAATCGGTGTTACAACAACATGATATTCAGCCTCTTGAACTACAAGCAAAAGAAGGATTGGCGTTAATAAATGGAACTCAATTTATATTGGCTCACACCATTGTTGGGTTAGATAAAATGAAGTACTTACTAGATTTAGCTGACCTTACTGGAGCAATGAGTTTAGAAGGGTTCCAAGGAAGCCCTTCTCCATTTAAAGAAGAATTACATGAAATTCGTCCATACTCTGGTTCTATAAAGGTAGCCAAAAGAATGCGCACTTTTTTAGAAGGATCAGAAAATACAGATATGCACAAAGATTGTGATCGTGTGCAAGATCCTTACTCATTAAGGTGTATTCCTCAAGTGCATGGAGCTTCAAGAAACGCATGGAATCATTTAAATGAATTAGCAGAAATTGAAATGAATTCAGTTACTGATAATCCTATTATTTTGAGTGAAACAGAAGCTATCTCTGGTGGTAATTTTCACGGACAACCATTGGCTATGGCTATAGATTATTGTGCTTTGGCTGCTTCTGAATTAGGAAATATAGCAGACAGAAGATGTTTTTTAATGCTAGAAGGAAAGTATGGTTTGCCTCGCTTATTAACTAAAAGTGGTGGGTTAAATTCTGGCTTTATGATTCCTCAATATACTACTGCTGCTTTAGTAACAGAAAATAAAACTTTGTGTTTTCCTGCTTCAGCAGATAGTGTACCTACTTCTCTTGGTCAAGAAGACCATGTTTCAATGGGAAGTATCTCAGGTCGTAAATTTTGTCAGGTATTAGGAAATATTGAAAAAATATTAGCTATTGAATTAATGTATGCAGCACAAGCTTTAGAGTTTAGAAGACCTAACCATTTCTCAGTGATTATTGAGAAAAACCATGCTATTATAAGAAGAAAAGTAGCACCATTAGATGATGATAGACTTCTAAAAACAGACATTAACAGCATGGTAGATTTAGTTAAAAATAGGGCTTTTATAGTTCAATAAATCATATTAATTATGACCTTTAAAGAAGAAATACTACAGGGAATTCCAAGTGCATTACCATCTAAAAGAGCATATCCTGAGAATGCCAATCAGGCACCCAAACGAAAAGATATTTTATCTAAAGAGGAGAAGAAATTGGCTATTCGAAATGCGTTAAGGTATTTTCCAGCAACTTGGCATAAAGAGTTGGCTATTGAATTTGCTGAAGAGTTACTCAACTATGGTAGAATATACATGTATCGCTTTAAGCCTAGCTACAAAATGTACGGACGAGCAATTGATGAATATCCAGCTCAATCTATTCAGGCAGCAGCAATTATGTTGATGATCCAGAACAATCTAGATCCTGCTGTAGCACAACATCCTGAAGAATTAATTACTTATGGAGGAAATGGCGCAGTATTTCAGAACTGGGCGCAATACCTGCTCACCATGCAATATTTGGCTCAAATGACCAACAAACAGACTTTACATATGTATTCTGGCCATCCAATGGGTTTATTCCCTTCTTCAACAGAGGCTCCTAGAGTGGTAGTAACAAACGGAATGATGATTCCGAATTACTCTAAACCAGATGATTGGGAAAAGTACAATGCGTTAGGAGTTACACAGTATGGTCAAATGACAGCAGGTTCTTACATGTATATTGGTCCTCAAGGAATTGTTCATGGCACTACGATAACAGTAATGAATGCTTTTCGGAAAATATTAAGCAATGAAGATAACTCAGCAGGGAAAATATTTTTAACTTCTGGATTAGGAGGGATGAGTGGAGCACAACCTAAAGCAGGTAACATAGCAGGCTGTGTAACCATTTGTGCAGAAGTAAACTCTAGTGCAGCAACTAAGCGGTATGAACAAGGCTGGGTAGACGTATTGATTACTGATATAGATCGACTAGTGATAAGAACTAAACAAGCTCAAGAGAATAAAGAAATTATTTCTATTGGTTTTGTGGGTAATGTGGTTGATGTATGGGAAAAGTTTGACGAGGAGAATATTTTTATTCATGTGGGTTCAGACCAAACATCATTACACAATCCTTGGTCTGGGGGGTATTATCCAGTTGGTGTTTCTTTTGAGGAGAGTAATCGGTTAATTAAGGAAGATCCGGAGTTGTTTCAACAAAAAGTAAAAGAATCACTTGTGCGACAAGCTAACGCTATTAATAAACATACTGAAAAAGGAACTTACTTTTTTGATTATGGTAACGCCTTCTTATTAGAGAGTTCTAGGGCGGGAGCGGATATTATGGCTCCTAATGGTATAGATTTTAAGTATCCTTCTTATGTTCAAGATATTTTAGGTCCTATCTGTTTTGATTATGGTTTTGGTCCTTTTCGTTGGGTATGTGCTTCAGGAAATCCTGAAGATTTAGATCGAACAGATAAAATAGCCATGCAAGTAATGCAAGAAATTATGGAGTGTGCTCCGAGTGAAATTCAATTGCAAATGCAAGACAACATTACCTGGATAAAGGAAGCTAAGCAAAACAAATTGGTAGTGGGCACTCAAGCTCGAATATTGTATGCTGATGCTGAAGGGAGAGCAAAAATTGCTGAAGCGTTTAATGAATTAGTAAGGAAAGGAGAGATAGGTCCTGTAGTATTGGGTAGAGATCATCATGATGTAAGCGGTACTGATTCTCCATACAGGGAAACATCTAACATTTATGATGGAAGTAAGTTTACTGCAGACATGGCTATACATAATGTAATTGGAGATAGTTTTAGAGGGGCTACTTGGGTTTCTATTCATAATGGAGGAGGAGTAGGTTGGGGAGAAGTGATAAATGGTGGTTTTGGGATGTTGTTAGATGGAACAAAAGAAGCCGATGAGCGTTTAAAAAACATGTTGTTTTATGATGTAAATAATGGTATTGCTCGAAGAAGCTGGGCAAGGAATGAAGGAGCTCAGTTTGCAATTAAGCGAGAAATGGAAAGAACGCCTAACTTAAAAGTTACACTTTCTAACTTGGTAGAAGAAGATGTATTAACAAATTTGTTTTAACTTTAAGCTGATGAAGTTGTTGTTTAAAAATATAAAGGAATTATTACAAGTTCGAACAGAAGGTGTTGATTTTGTTGCAGGGGATGATATGAACCTGTTGCCTAGCATTAAAAGCGCTTATCTTTTGGTGGAGGATGGTGTAATAGCTGATTTTGGGGGTATGAATAATTGTCCTGAAAGTTTTGATGGTGAAGTTGTAGATGCTTCGGGTAAAATAATATTACCTGCTTGGTGTGATTCACATACCCATATTGTGTATGCAGGAAACAGAGAAGGCGAATTTGTTGATCGAATTAATGGTTTAACTTATGAGGAGATCGCACAAAAGGGGGGAGGCATATTGAATTCGGCAAAACAATTACAAGCAATAATTGAAGATGAGTTGTACGAACAGAGTAGAAAGAGGCTGGAAGAAGTTATTCGATTAGGAACAGGGGCCATTGAAATAAAGTCGGGGTATGGGTTAACTGTAGAAGCGGAATTGAAAATATTGCGTGTAATAAAGCATTTAAAGGAAAACTATCCGGTAGCGATTAAAGCTACTTTTTTAGGGGCACATGCATTGCCTGCTAAATACAAGGATAATAAAGAAGAGTTTTTACAATTGGTGATCAATGAGATGATGCCTCAAGTAGCTAAAGAACAATTGGCTGAATACGTTGATGTATTTTGTGAAGCAGGTTATTTTACGGTAGAAGACACCCAATTGGTATTGGAAGCGGCAAAAAAGTATGGGTTGATTCCTAAAATTCATGTTAACCAATTTACAGCAATAGGAGGAGTTCAACTAGGGGTTGAGTACAATGCATTATCTGTTGATCACTTAGAGGAAATAAGAGATGAAGACATTGAAGTATTAAAAAACACAAAGACAATGCCTGTGGCATTGCCTGGATGCTCTTATTTCTTGAGTATTCCCTACACACCAGCACGCAGAATTATTGATGCAGGTTTACCATTAGCATTGGCAACAGATTATAATCCAGGTTCTTCACCTTCCGGAAATATGAACTTTGTTGTTGCTACCGCTTGCATTAAAATGAAAATGACTCCAGCAGAAGCGATTAATGCAGCTACCATTAATGGAGCTTATGCCATGGGAGTAGAAAAAGAACTCGGAAGTATTACTTTAGGAAAACGAGCTAACTTACTATTAACAAAAAAAATAAGTTCATTTGATTTTATCCCGTATTCTTTTGGAGAACATCATATTGAAAGAGTTTACATTAATGGAATAGTACAGAATAATGAGTAAAAACTACCAGCAATACCGTACACCAAATGCCTCGAATTGGGAAGGAAGGGCTACTGAACATACTGACGCTTATTGGTATCAAGTTATTCAGTTAATGGATGCTGCTTGTTTCTGGGAGGGTAATTTTTCGAATAAACCTTCTGTGGGGTTGTTGGGATATGCTTGTGATGAGGGGGTACGAAGAAATTTAGGTAGAGTAGGAGCTGTAGATGCTCCGATAAAAGTTAGAGAACGCCTAGGAAAACTGGCTTATCATGGTTCAGCTCAACAACCAATAGATTTTGGAGATGTATGTTGTGTTGCAGGAGATATGGAAGGCTGTCAACAAGATTTAGCCGAGATCGTTACACTAATGCTTTCAAGGTCAATATCACCAATAGTAATAGGGGGCGGACATGATATTGCTTACGGGCATTTTTTAGGAATCAATAACTTCTTAAAAACCAAACAACCTGATGCTACTATTGGAATTATTAATTTTGATGCACATTTTGATTTACGTCCTGTAGAACAGCAACCTAATTCGGGGACTCCGTTTAACCAAATCTTATCTGAATTTAAGCAGCATGTCAACTATTTCGCTATTGGCATACAACAGTCTTCTAATACAAAGAAATTGTTTGAAATTGCTAAAAATAATGGTGTAGGTTTTGTACTGAATTATGATTGTAATAAAAACCAAACATCAGCTATTAAAGAGCAATTGTCTGGCTTTGTCAGTCAACATGACTATATCTACCTTACTATTGATATGGATGTGTTTTCGTCCGCTTTCGCTCCTGGGGTAAGTGCTCCTTCAGCGCTAGGAATAGATCCTTTTTTCTTTTTTGAAGTGCTACAGTTTTTGCTTACTACTAAAAAAGTGATTTCTTGCGATATTGCTGAGTTTAATCCTACGTATGATATCGACAATACCACAGCTAACTTAGTGGCTCGTATCGTTGATTTTCTTTTCTTAAATTATAGGTAAATTCAATACATTTGTGGTATGGGAAAAGTTATCGGAATTTCGACTAGAATAGAAAAGAAATCACCAATGGTAGTTTATGCCTCAGCTAAAGTATCGTTTAATCATGGAATTGGGGATGATTCAAGAGGTTTAATAAAAGGAGATAGACAAGTTACTGTAATGGCTCAAGAAAGTTGGGATGCTGTGTGTGCTGAAATGGGCAAGAAAATGCATTGGACCACTAGGAGAGCTAATATTCTCATATCTGGTATTGATCTGGAAAACACTAAGGGAGACCTCTTAAAAATAGGCAACTTTATGCTAGAAATAACAGGGGAATTAACTCCTTGCCATAGAATGGATGAACAGTTTGAAGGGTTAACGAAAGCTTTAACTCCGAACTGGAGAGGAGGGGTAATGTGTAAAATTTTAAGTGAAGGAGTTGTGAACGAAGATGATGAAGTAGCTATTGGCACTCGGGAGTAAAATTAAACCCTAAAAATTTCTTGTATCGTACTGAAATTACTTTTTCTACTTGCTAATAGGTAGTGTTTTCCTCTTGAAGTATTTTAGTTTTAATGAAGAGAGAAATAAAAAAAGTAAAGAAGACAATGTCACTTTGTCGATCTAGAATGTTTTCTGTTAAAAAGCACAACGTGATTAATAACATAAAGGAAAAAAATAAACCACTATGGATTTTAAATCCATAGTGGTTTATTTAATGGTGCATGCGCATAGCGATAAAAAAACTGTCCATCATAACCTTGTCCATCGTTGACAATCGTATTAGAATGTACTGTTTCTTGATTTACAAAATCACTTCCAGCAACTATAAAATAAGAAAAATTGAAACCTCCTACAACAAACCTAAAAAAAGTAAAACCGAGAATAATTATCAACGGGGCATAATAAACAAGCTTCCTTGTTCCGAAAGGTAGTTTGAATAGCATGCTTTTTAGTGATACAGTTTTGACTTATTTATTCCTAATTTATTTAGAAAATGAACACAAGAAACCCACATAACACCTAGCCCATAAACAGAGCTTCTCTTTAAATTAATAGAAGAGGCATCTTCAAAATATTTGGTTGGACAAGTTATCTCTGCTATTTCATAATCTGCATAAATAATTTGTGAAAGCATTTGATTGTCAAAAACAAAATCATCAGAGTTCCTTTCGTATTTTATCCCCTCTAAAACCTCTCTAGAAAATGCTCTATAGCCAGTATGGTATTCAGACAGTTTTTGGCTGACCAATATGTTTTGAAATAAAGTAAGTAGCCGGTTCGCTATATATTTGTATATAGGCATACCTCCTTTTAAGGCACCTTTTCCTAAAATTCTTGATCCTAATACTACATGATAAAGATCGTTTGCAATTAAGTAAGACATAGACTGGATTAATTTAGGAGTATATTGATAGTCGGGGTGAAGCATAATTATAATATCACCATTCAACTCAAGTGCTTTCTTATAGCAAGATTTCTGATTTCCACCATACCCTTTGTTTATATCATGGGCAACAATGTGCTTAATGCCTATCTCTTTACCTTTTTTTATTGTTTCATCTTTACTTTTATCATCTACTAATACAACTTCATCTACAATGTCAAAGGGAATTTCATTGTATGTTTTTTCTAGTGTCAATGCAGCATTATATGCTGGTAGGACAACTATTATTTTCTTTCCATTTATCATCTTACAGATTTTGCGCGCGCTGTGGGTCACGCAAATTTATCAAAATATTTAACTAACAGAATATAAAAGGAGTCTAAGATTACTATTATTATAAAAATAGTTAGATATTTGAATAATGAAAGAAAAGAACAGTAAAGGTCTTAAGGTATTTCTAATATTCATTGGAGTTCTTGTTTTTCTTCCACTACTTCAAAATATATTTAAACCACTAATAATAAAAGGTCTTGATGGAGCTTTTATAAACCCTGATCCACCTGTTTTTTCAGTAGATAATTTTACTAACTCTAGATTTCAGAAAGATGCTTCTTTATACATGAAGTATAATACTTCTTTTCGCCCAGACTTTGTTCGAATAAGTAATCAAATAGATTACTGGTTTTTTAATGAGATTAATACTATTTTAACTTTAGGGAAGGAGAATTACATCTTTGATCCTAATTATATTGCGGCTAGAAAAGGTGAAGATTATATCTCAGAAAAAGAACAAAAAAATAAACTAACTACTAAATATCTTTAACATTCTTTAAAACCATTCAAAACAAAATGCATTGGGCTGCTCACGGAAATACCGCAGCAGAAATTGTTTATCAAAGAGTTGATGCTTCAAAAAAATATGGAGTTAACCAATTTCAAAGGAGATAAACCCACCAAAAAGAAATCGAAATAGCCAAAAACTACCTAAAGAAAGATGAGTTGGACATTTTAAATAGAATGGTTACAGCTTATTTAGAAGTAGCTGAATTGCTGAGGTTACATACCATACAGGTGAAATTTGTGCTAAAGCAATCTTTAAGGTGCTCTCGTTATTTATTTTACTCGATTTAAATTCAGGTGATGAAAGTCGAAACTAAAATCAATGTCAGGTGATATTCCTTCCATTTTTATATTGTTGGCTACCCCATCTTTATTGTAGGTGAAATGAGCAAAAGCAGATGATTCCATGTCATCATACTCCCATTGAATCGCAAAAGTATTGTCTTGGTAATATTTCATTTCTCCTGTTAATTTGGGAGAGCGTAAGCAGGTAAAAATAAGTTTCCCCTTCACATCTTTTATGGTAATATCACCAAACCAATTGTCGTGATAAGTTCCCGTATAATTATTAAAATCAAGCCCCTTTGTGTTTGCTCTATCTACGGTAGTCCATACATGATTTAGTACTGAATCTGCATTAACTTCATTTTTGGCTAATCTTTCTTTTGCCCAAACTAACCAGTCTCTACCTTCAACTCCAGCATAAGATTCAATAATTTCATTAGGTATAGTAACTAAGCTTAATCCTCCTGGAGAAGCATTAGTTAATACAACAACTCCTAAATTTAATTCAGGCATTAAAGCTGTTTGAGTTAACATTCCTGGTAATCCCCCTGTATGGCTAATTACGGTGTATCCATTTATGTCTTTAATGCCCCAACCTAGACCATAGGCTCTGTAATGATTTTTAGTAGGATCGGTAGGGTTAGCGTTAAAATGCTGATTAATATGTGGCTTTTTAATTTCAGCAAGACTTTTTTCAGAAACAATTGTTTTTTCTAAGTTATCGCCATATTTACCATTGTTTAAGTTCATGATTAGCCATTTGCTTAAATCACTTACACTTGAAACAATACCAGCAGCCGCACCATCTTTCTCTTGCATGTTGTATTTTTCTAGTTGTACAACTTTTCCGTGTTCAGAATTATGCGGAAAGGCAATATTTTTATTGTCTTTTAGGTTTTTGTATAAAGCTGCGGATTCTTGCATTCCTAAAGGTTGTAAAATTTTGGTTTCAATAAATTGAGACCATGGCATTCCGCTTACTCTAGCAATTAACTCTCCTGCAGTTATAAACATTAGATTGTTGTATGCATATCTTGTCCTAAATGGGGTAATAGGGGTTTGGTATTGAAAATTACTGAGTACTTCTTTTGCAGTAAAATCATTTCCATCAGGGAACCACATTAAATCTCCAGCACCTAAACCTAATCCAGAACGATGACAAAGTAAATCCTGGATATTGAAGTTGGCAGTAACATACGGGTCATACGTTTTAAATTCAGGTAAATGATCAATAACTTTGTCTGTCCATTTTATTTTTCCTTCATCTACTAAAATACCTAAAGCGGTAGCTGTAAACGATTTACTATTGGATGCTATACAAAACCGGGTGTGTTCGTCTACTTTTTCTTTACTATCTATAGAGCTTACGCCATAGCCTTTAGCGTGAATTGTCTTGCCATCTTTTACTATAGTTACAGCAACACCTGCTTGAGGCATCATTTTGAGTGACTTGTTAACCAGTTCATCAATTTGTTGTGAGTTAATTTGAGCGAATAAAACTTGACCGCTTAACAAGAATAAAAAGAGTAGATTTTTCATAATTGATTTTTTTGAAAAACCAAAAATAGCAATTATAATGAAAGAAAGAAGGAGTGATTAAACTCTCGCACCTATGATACAAATGTCATCTACTTGCTCAATATCTCCTTTCCATTTTATAAAAGAATCATAGATAACTTGCTTTTGCTCAGCCATTGATTTGTCTTGTATACTTAAAAGTAGTTCTCTAAAAGTGTTTGTTTTAAACTTTTTTCCTTTTTCTCCTCCGAATTGATCTACATAACCATCTGTGAAAATGTAAATGGTATCTCCTTTTAATAATTCAAAGGATTGTGTAGTGTAGGGAAGAGGATTGTCGAATACTCCAATAGGTTGTTTGTTGGCTTTGGTTTCAAGTATTTTCCCATCTCTAATAATCCATAAGGGATTGTGTGCTCCAGCATATTTCAGTGTTTTTCCATCTAGCGCACATAAAGCGATGTCCATACCATCCTTTACATCTTCCTTTGATTTTTCAAACTCTTCCAATACAATTTCACGTGTTTTATCTAGTATTGCCCCAGGATCAGACAAACCATATTCTCTTACAGAACGGTTTAATGCATTGTTACAGACAACGCTTACCATTGCTCCAGGCACTCCGTGACCCGTACAATCGGCTGCAGCAAAAAGTACTTTTCCGTTTTTGTTTTCCATCCAATAGAAATCTCCAGCAACAATGTCTTTTGGTTTATAGAAGATGAACGATTCTTTTAAGTATTCTTTTACCACTTTATCAGAAGGAAGAATAGCATTTTGAATGCGTTTGGCATAAGCAATACTATCTGTAATTTCTCTGTTCTTTTCTTCTATAATTTCTTTTTGTGTAACAATTTCTTCTTTTTGTTGGATTGCTATGTCTCTCTGACTAACCACTTCTTTTGTTCTTTCCTCTACTTGTTTTTCTAGTGCTTCTTTTTGTTTTCTTATACCTCTAGTTCTCAGCATAAATACCCCAAAAATGAGTAACAATAGCAATATAACTAGCACAACACGGAAAAGAGTTGTGGCATAGAATGGGGGAGTAACAATAATAGGTAATATTTTTAATTTGTATGAAGCTCCATCGCTAGAGGTAGCTTTAATATATAAGGTGTAATCCCCTGAAGGTAAATGGTTAAAACTAACATTACGTTGTTTATTGAGATTTATCCATTGTTCAGGGTCGTTTATAGCGTAGGAGTAGGAAATTTTATCGGGATTGATATAATCTATAGCAACAAATTTAATTTCAAATGTGGTTTGGTTGTGGTTGAGTGTTAATGTTTTAAGTTCATTCAACTCGTTATTCAATAAACCAGTTTCATCTCCAATGGATATTTTACTTCCGTTGACATACAATTCAGTTAAATAAAGGTTAGGAGATTTACTTTTTAAGTTAATAATAGTGTTGGGGTTAAAGTAATTGTATCCATTTACTCCACCAAAATAGAGATTTCCATCTCTTCCAGCATGTGCTGCAAAAGCATTAAACTCATTACTCTGCAATCCATCGTGCACATTAAAGTTTAAGAATTCATGAACTTCGGTATTCATTACAGAAAGGCCTAGGTTGGTGCTCATCCATATGTTGTCGTTGTCATCTTTTAATAAGTTATATATCATTTGATTAGGCAAACCATCTTCAATGTAAAAATGCTTGAATTTTTTAGTATTGATGTCAAATAAATTTAAACCATTATTAGTGGCAATATATAAGGATCCGTCAGGCATCATTACGGCATCATTTACTTCATGATCGCTCAGTGAGGTGGAGTCATTAAAAATAGATGTATAATACTCATTCTCTTTTGTGCGTTTATCATACAGATAAAATCCATTAGTGGTACCAAAGAAAATTAAATTGTTATCCAATTTTTTAAGACAGCTGAAAGATTTTTCACTGAGGAAATCATAATCATGGATAACTTCAAATTTTTTAGTGTTTTCATTATATTTACTAAACAGGTATGTGCCATAAACAGCAATTAAATCACCTCCATCTTCATAAACAGTACTCATGTAACTTCCGTAAGGGCTTTCAAAATGAAATGTGGTGAAAGATTCATCCTCATTATATAGAGCCAGTCCATCACCAGTTCCTATCCAGATTCTATTCTTAGTATCTTCATATAGGCTAATAATGCCCTTATCTGGAAGGGCTCCTTTTTTTGTGGAAGGAGTAAAATTGACAAAGTTCTCTTCTCCAGGAAGTAATAAATTCAACCCTTCGTCAGTTCCTACCCATAATCTCTTTTTTGAATCAACTAACATGGGTCTTATAGATGCGTTCGTTAAGGTAGATTTAAAAGCAATATTCTTAGTGACATGTTTGAAATGATCTAACTTAGGGTTATACATGTTTAAGCCTGCTATTGAAGTTCCTATCCATATTTCTCCAGTTTTACTTGGAACTATTACGCTTACATCGTTTGCACTAAGTGAATTGGGGTCTAAACTGTTGTGTTCAAAATTTCTAAATCTATTTTCTTTAGGGTTATACATATCAACACCATCATAGTAAGTTCTTAACCAAACGTTGTCGGAGTAATCAATAGCTATTTTAGCAATAATGTTGCTGGTTAGGCTGTTTCCTTCATAGGTAGTATAGTGAGTTACATTTTTGGCACCTAAATCTATCTTAGCTAACCCTTCCTTATGCATTACTACCCAGAGGTTTCCTTTAGAATCAAAAGCAATATCATTTAAATCATCATGAGGAAGTAAGTAAGAGTTCTTACTATTCATTCTGTCGAAAGACTTTTCTTTTTCATTATATACGGCTAAACCAAAACTTGTTGCTAACCAGATATCGCCATCTGGACCTCTTTCTATGTCCCAAATGGAGTTACCGGGCAAAGAATTAGGGTTAAGTGAGTCAGTAACAAATTCATGCCATTCTTTTCCATCAAACATGGCAGCACCATTCACTCTTGAGGCTAGCCATATTTTTCCTGTTTTGGATTCACACAACTTTACTCCATACTTTAGAGTGTCTATTCCTTTAGTAACGTGTTCAAAAGAAGTGAATTTCTTTTTATCAATATCATAATAGCCTATAGCTTCATCATTAACGAACCATAGTTTATTATCGCTAGCATAATATATAGATTTGAAATTATGTCCAACCAATTCAGGAGTATTTTCTGGTAAGAAAAATTCAAACTTTTGTGTTTTGTAGCTCCATTTATTTAATCCATAAGAGGTAGCTATCCATATATCACCCTCATTATCTTCTTTAATAGCGTTGATGTAATTATTGGAAATACTTTCTTTATTTTTAGAAGAGTGCCTATATATTGTGAACTCATATCCGTTGTATTGATTTAATCCATCTTGTGTTCCAACCCATAAGAATCCTCTTGAGTCATGTAGAATGTCGTTAACAGTCGATTGAGATAAACCTTCGTTTAAAGATAATTTTTTAACTTTATTGCTTGACTGAGAGTAACTTAATGAAGTAAATAGTAGTAAAGCAAACGTGGCTAAAAACCTTAAAGACATGTTGAATTGATGTGACATACTGAATTAATGATTCGTAAACGAAAGTAGATGATTTTTTTTACAAAGTCAACCTTATATTAAATGTACATGGTTATAAATCTTTGTTTACTTTTGTAAAACATAATGTTATGCACAAAATAGATAAGATTTAAGAATGGCTGAAACTATTGCACCATATACGATTTACGCAGAAATGACACCTAACCCTAATACCATGAAATTTGTGGCGAATAGGTGGTTTATTACCAATGATAAATCTTACGAAATATTAGCTGATCAACGAGTGGGAGGTCCTTCTCCGTTAGCAGAAAAGTTGTTTGCTTTTCCGTTTATAAATGGTGTTTTTATTTCAGCGAACTTCGTTACTATAACAAAGAGTGAAGCTATTGAGTGGCAGGATGTTGTTATGGAGTTGCGAGATTTTATTACGGAGGCCCTAAATGAAGAAGGGAGTGGGAGTGTTGTGATAAGAGAAGAATTTTTAAATCAAGAAGAACCAACAAATCAAGAAAATCAGGAAGTTGTTGAGAATAACAACTCAAAATCGTTCACGGATTTTGAAAATAAAATTTCTGAAATCTTAGATGAATATATTCGCCCTGCGGTAGAAGGAGATGGAGGAGCTATTGAATTAGATAGTTACGATGATGGGGTGGTGAAGGTAATTCTAAAAGGTTCTTGTAGTGGTTGCCCTTCTTCTACAATGACGTTGAAACACGGAATAGAATCCTTATTAAAAAATATGTTGCCCGAAGTAAAAGAAGTGGTAGCTATTAATGGTTAATTAAATTTTAAATCTTTCAACATCCAAACAGTACATCCTGGGTGTCCAGAATTTCCCATAGGTTTATTTATTGTTTGATACCCTTGTTGTTCGTAAATCCGAACGGCTTTACCGAACTCTGGAAGGGACTCTATGTACAATTGATTAAACCCAAACTTAATGGCTGAAGCTTCAGATGCTTCCATTAGCTGTCGTCCTATTCCTTTTCCTCTTGCTGTAGCGGAAAGATAAAACTTTACAATTTCAGCACACCCATCTGGAAGACCTTCAGTGGGGTAAACACCGCAACAACCTAAAATAACTCCATCCTCTATAGCAACCCAGCATTCAGATTTTTTTTCTTTCTCAAACAACTCGTATAAATAGTCAGTAGTTGGATCACTGTATACTGTTCCTTCTTTGGCAGCATCAAATTCATGGAACACTTCTTTTATGGTTTTAGAAAGTGCTTTATTATCTTCTTTTTGAATGAGACGAATTTCTACAGACATTCTCGATTAGTTTAAGATGGTGTGAAATTAGTAGTTTTTTTAATTGAATAAATCGAATTAAATAATTTAAACTGACGAAATCTATGACGGAGAATGAATTTTTTGTAAAAATTTGTTCTTTGTTCTTTGTTTTTTGTTGGCTAAACAATAAAAAACATTATTTTTGCACTCCTTTTGCGGGTGTGGTGAAATTGGTAGACACGCTAGACTTAGGATCTAGTGCTTCGCGGCATGGGGGTTCGAGTCCCTTCACCCGCACAAAGAAAAAAGGTATGAGGTTCGCCTTATACCTTTTTTAAATTAAATTATACTTTAAAGTTGATATAAAAGGTAGAACATGAACATTACTCAAGAAAAAGTAGATGATCTAAATGCAGTAATTAAAGTGCAGTTAGCTCAAGACGATTACCAAGAAAAAGTAGACAAGGTTTTAAAAGATTACCGTAAGAAAGCAAATGTTCCCGGATTTAGAAAAGGTCATGTTCCTATGGGAATGATTAAGAAAATGGTAGGGCCAAATGCTGTTATTGAAGAGGTAAATAAAATCCTGTCGGAATCATTACAAAAATATTTAACGGAAGAGAAGTTGGATGTTTTAGGTAACCCACTACCTACGTTGGAAGATCAAGAAAAGATAGATTGGGAAAATCAAAAAGATTTTGAATTTAAGTACGAGATTGGATTAGCTCCTCAATTTAAGTTAGAGTTGTCTGATAAATTTAAATTTGATTATTATAAAATTAAAATAGCAGACAAAGATATTGATAAGCAAATTAAAGATATTGCTAAGCGCTATGGAAAAATGACCAACCCAGAAGTTGCTGAAGATGATGACATGTTGTTTGGAAAATTTGAAGAGTTAGATGGTAAAGGAAATGTAAAAGAAGAAGGTATTTCTCATTCTTCTGTTTTGATTATTGATGCTGTTACAGATAAGAAGCTTCAAAAAAGCTTAGTTGGTGCTAAAGCAGGAGATGTTTTTGATTTAGATCCTAAGAAAATTTCTGAGCATGAAACAGATCAGGCTGAAGCATTAGGAGTAGATGTTGCTACATTGAAAGGGATTATATCTAAATTCAGGTATACAGTTGAAAAAATAAATAGAGTAATACCTGCAGAAATTAATCAAGAGTTGTTTGATAAAATTTATGGACCTGGGAATTTAAAATCTGAAGAAGAATTTAGAAACAAAATCAGTGAAGAATTAGGAAAAGGACTAAATGTAGATGTAGATAGAAAATTAAAAGCAGATGTTCAAGAAAAATTACTGGACAAATTGAAATTATCGTTGCCAGACGAATTTTTGAAGAGATGGATTGTTGCTTCAAATGAAAAACCAATTACTCAAGAACAAATCGAAGAAGAGTATGATGAGTATGCTAAAAGTTTGAAATGGCAATTGATAGAAAATAAAATTATTTCTGGTAATAACGTAAAAGTAGAGCCAGAAGAAGTTATGGAGCATACTAAAGGGTTGTTAAAGCAGCAGATGGAAAGTATGGGTATGCCAGCTCCAGAGGATAAAGAGCTTGAAGAGACAGCAAACAGAGTGTTGCAAAACCAAGAAGAAGCGCGTAACATTTATGGAATGTTATTCGATACAAAGTTGATAGAATTGTTTAAAAACACTTTTAAACTAAAGGAAAAAGAAGTATCGTATGATGATTTTATAAAAATTGCTTACAATAAAAAGTAAAAGAAAAAGCTCCAAATTTTGGGGCTTTTTTTTTGTCGTAATCTATTTTTAAATCTTACATTAGTACACTAATTTTACATTAATAACTAAAACATAAATACATGTTCGATAAAGATGAATTTAGAAAGTATGCTACTAAACATGCGGGAATAAACAGTACTGTTTATGATCAATATACATCAATTTATAACGATTATATTTCTCCAACCATTATAGAGGAGAGGCAAATGAACATCGCCTCAATGGATGTGTTCTCAAGATTGATGATGGATAGAATTATTTTTTTAGGTGTAGGAATTAATGATTATGTAGCCAATATTATTCAAGCTCAATTGTTGTTTTTAGAATCAGTTGATGCAAAAAAAGACATCTTAATTTATTTGAATTCTCCAGGAGGTTCTGTTTATGCCGGCTTAGGGATCTATGATACGATGCAATATGTAAACCCTGATGTGGCAACTATTTGTACTGGTATGGCAGCATCTATGGGGGCAGTATTACTATGTGCTGGTGCTGATGGAAAAAGAAGTGCTTTAAAACATTCACGTGTTATGATTCATCAACCATTAGGTGGAGCACAAGGGCAGGCATCTGATATGGAAATTACAGTGAAAGAGATTTTAAAACTGAAAAAGGAGTTGTATGAAATTATTTCGAATCACTCAGGGAAATCAATGAAAGAGGTGGAGAAAGATAGCGATAGAGATTACTGGATGACTTCTGAAGAAGCGAAAGCTTACGGAATGATTGATGAAGTTTTAATTAAAGAAAAATAATTGAGTTAAAAAGTTGAAAGTTCTTGTTGAGTTTTCACTTTTTGCTTTTAAACTTAAATAGATATGAGTTACATAGCACAAATACATGCTAGACAAATATTAGATTCAAGGGGAAACCCAACTGTTGAAGTCGATGTAATTACTCAAAATGGAGTTCTAGGAAGAGCAGCTGTTCCATCAGGAGCATCAACTGGAAAGTATGAAGCTGTTGAGCTAAGGGATAATGATAAGGGTGTTTATATGGGGAAAGGTGTTTTGAAAGCGATTCAAAATATCAATAGCACGCTTAATGAGGAACTAAATGGAGCCTATGTACAAGACCAAACTTCAATTGATAATGCACTAATTGCTTTAGATGGTACAGAGAACAAATCTAACTTAGGTGCGAATGCAATTTTAGGGGTTTCTCTTGCTGTTGCAAAGGCTGCCGCAGAAGAATCAGGTATACCATTATTTAAATATGTAGGAGGGGTTAACGCGAATGTGTTGCCTATACCAATGATGAATATTTTAAATGGGGGCTCACATGCTGATAATAAGATCGATATTCAAGAATTTATGGTAATGCCTGTGGGAGCTGAATCATTTAGTGATGCTTTGAGAATGGGAACTGAGGTGTTTCATAATTTGAAAGCGGTGTTAAAATCTAAAGGACATTCTACTAATGTTGGTGATGAGGGCGGTTTTGCGCCTAATTTAGGATCTAATGAAGAAGCCATCGAAACAGTACTAACTGCTATTGAAAAAGCAGGTTATAAGCCAGGAGATGACATATATATAGCGTTAGATGCTGCTAGTTCAGAGTTTTACAACGCTGAAACAGGTATGTATGAATTTGAATCAACTGGAGATAAAAAATCTTCTTCTGATATGGTGAGTTACTGGAAAGATTGGACCAATAAATATCCTATTTTATCTGTTGAAGATGGATTGGATGAGGATGATTGGAAAGGTTGGTCGGAATTAACTGCTGCTATTGGAGATAAAGTTCAATGTGTGGGTGATGATTTGTTTGTAACTAATACTAAACGTTTGGCAAGAGGTATTGAAGAAAAATCAGCCAACTCTATTTTGATTAAGGTAAATCAAATTGGTTCGTTAACGGAAACTATTAATGCAGTGGATATGGCTAATAGAGCTTCGTTTACATCGGTAATGAGTCATCGTTCGGGAGAAACAGAAGATAATACAATTGCAGATTTAGCTGTGGCATTAAATACAGGGCAAATTAAAACAGGTTCTGCATCGCGTTCCGATAGAATGTCAAAATACAATCAATTATTAAGAATTGAAGAAATGTTAGGGGATTCAGCAATCTATTTAGGAAGAGACTTTCAATTTTTGAAATAAATACACCTTTATTCAAAGAATAAAAAAGCCTTTCTAAATTTTAGAAAGGCTCCTTTATATCTTAAGCAAATAGCGATTTATTTTGCAGCTGTTTTCTTAGCTACAGGCTTCTTTGTAGTTGTTTTTTTTGCCACAGGCTTCTTTGTAGTTGTTTTTTTTGCCACAGGTTTCTTTGCAGATGCTTTTTTTGGAGTAGCCTTTTTAGCTGCAGGTTTTTTTGCAACAACTTTCTCTTTAATTTCCTCTTTTTTTGGAGCAGCTTTTTTAGCTTTAGGTTTAGCCACTATAGCTACAGTTTTCTTTTTCTTTTTTCTGGAAACTCCGTAGCTTCCAGCAAATACTTTTCCTTTTTTTGTCTTTTTATCGCCTTTTCCCATATCGTGTTTACTTTTTCTTTAAATAATAGAGAGCAAATATATAAAATTGAGTATACTTTATTCGTTTTCTATTCAAGTAAATTCTAAAAACCTCCAAAAATCATCAAATTCTTTACTTTTTAAATGCCTATAATCATAAAAAAATGGTTAATTTTTGTTAACTTCGCGATACTCGAAAAAACACCCCTATGATGGTGTTTGTTAATTCTAACAACTTACACAATATGGAAGAAACAGCGGTAACATCTGGTAAAAAAATATCTCAAAAAGAATTTAAGAATACAGTTCTTGAAGATTATAAATTGGCTTACATGAGTAGGGAAACTTCTTATTTAGGTAGAAGAGAAGTGTTAACAGGAAAGGCTAAGTTTGGGATATTTGGAGCAGGAAAAGAATTACCTCAAATAGCTTTAGCTAAACAGTTTAAAGAGGGAGATTTTAGGTCGGGATATTATAGAGATCAAACATTGATGTTAGCTATTGGGCAGTTAACTCTTCAAGAATTTTTTGCTCAATTATACGCCCATACAGATGTTAATTCAGAGCCGTGTTCTGCAGGAAGATCTATGAATGGTCATTTTGGGAGTCGTAGTTTGAATGAAGATGGTACCTGGAAAGATTTGACTAAAATAAAAAACTCTTCAGCAGATATTTCTCCAACAGCAGGTCAGATGCCTCGTTTAGTTGGGTTAGCCCAGGCATCTAAAGTTTACAGAAATAATAAAGGGTTAGAAGGATTTACTAATTTTTCAAACAAGGGAAATGAAGTTGCTTTTGGAACTATAGGTGATGCAAGTACATCTGAAGGACCTTTTTGGGAGTCGATTAACGCTATCGGAGTATTGCAAGTTCCTGCAGTAATTTCTGTTTGGGATGACGGACATGGAATTTCAGTTCCTCAAAAATACCAGACCACCAAAGAAAATATATCTGAGGTTTTAAAAGGCTTTCAAAGAGATAAAGGGCAAAATAATGGATATGAAATTTTTAAGGTTAAAGCTTGGGATTATCCTTCTTTAATAGAAACGTATGAGAAAGCAGTGAAAATTGCACGAGAGGAGCATTGTCCTGTATTGGTTCATGTGGTAGAAGTAACTCAGCCTCAGGGGCATTCTACTTCAGGGTCTCATGAGCGTTACAAATCTAAAGAACGTTTAAATTGGGAGGTGGAGTATTGCTGTGTTAGAAAGTTTAGAGAATTTATTGAGTCTAATAATTTAGCAACAACAGACGAATTAGATGAGATTGAAAAGGAAGCTAAAAAAGGAGTTAGGGAGGCAAAGAAGATGGCTTGGGAAAGTTACTTAGTACCAATCTTAAAGGAAAGAGATGAAGCTGTGGCTATTATAGAGCAAGTTGCAAGCGAGAGTACAAATACTAATTTCATTACACCGCTTTTAACCGATTTAAAATCTAACACAGAACCCATAAGAAAAGATATTATATCAACGGTAAAAAAAGTGATGCGTATAGTTAGAACTGAGCAGATGGCATCAAAATCAAACCTGTTAACATGGTTGAGTGATATTCAAGAGAAAAATTATGACAAATACAGTTCTAAACTGTACTCTGAATTTGAAACTTCACCACTCAATGTAGAAGAGGTAAAAGCAGAGCTGACAGATGAATTAGTTGACGGCAGGGTTGTGTTAAGAGACTATTTTGACCAAGTGTTGGAAACTAGGCCTGAAGTATTAATGTTTGGAGAGGATACGGGTAAAATTGGAGGTGTAAACCAAAGTTTGGAAGGGTTACAAGAAAAGTATGGAGAGGGAAGGGTATTTGATACAGGTATTAGAGAAACTACTATTATAGGACAGGGGATTGGTATGGCGATGAGAGGTTTGCGTCCGATAGCTGAAATTCAATACCTAGATTATTTATTGTATTGTATACAGGTTTTAAGTGATGATTTATCTACACTTCAATATAGAACTAAAGGTGGACAAAAAGCACCACTAATTGTTCGTACACGTGGACATAGATTAGAAGGAATATGGCATTCAGGTTCGCCTATGGGAATGATTGTTAATGCTTTGAGAGGAATGCATGTGTGTGTACCTCGGAACTTAACACAAGCAGTAGGTATGTATAATACCCTTTTAAAGGGTGATGATCCTGCTTTGGTGATAGAGCCATTAAACGGTTATAGAACAAAAGAAAAGAAGCCTTCTAATCTGGGAGAGTATACGCTTCCGTTGGGTGTTCCAGAGATTTTGATGGAAGGAAATGATATGACTATAGTTACTTATGGATCTACCACTCATATAGTCGCGCAGGCAATTCAACAACTAAAAGAGGTTGGTATTATTGCTGAGTTGATTGATGTGAGAACATTATTACCTTTTGATATTAATCACATTATTAACGAATCATTATCCAAAACAAATCGTTTATTAATTGTTGATGAAGATGTTCCTGGAGGAGCAAGCGCATATATACTCAATGAAATTTTAACATCTCAAAAAGGGTATTATCATTTAGATGCAGAACCTGTAACATTAACATCAAAAGCTCATAGACCTGCTTATGGTACCGATGGTGATTATTTTTCTAAGCCTAGTGTGGAAGATGTTTTTGATGCTGCATATGCAATAATGAATGAATTTGATGAGCAGCAATTCCCTAGTATTTATTAACCTTTAAGGCTTTAGTTGAATAGAGGTTGTTCATGGACAATAATATTTGAATTAATACGTACTTTAGCGTAAGAATAGCAGTACCCTTTGTTAATGAAGAAGATCGTTCTCCTTGTTTTATTAGTTAACACTCTTTTTGTTTCAGCTCAAATAGGGGGGAGCAATACTTATGAGTTCTTAAATGTACCTGTTTCTGCAAGAGTTGGAGCTTTGGGAGGAAGCTTGATTGCTGTGAAAGATAATGATCCCACATTAACTTTAACTAATCCTTCATTGATGAATGAAGATATGTCAGGAATGACGACACTTTCTTATTTAAATTATTTTGCAGATATCAATCATGGTTATGCTTCTTATATTAAAGATTTCAAAAAAGCAGGGACCTATTCATTAGGGTTAAAATATATTGATTACGGTACTTTTTTAGAAACTGATGAAGGAGGTAATGAATTAGGAAATTTTTCAGCTGGAGAATATGCTTTTGTTGTTGGTTGGGGAAAACGTATTGATTCTTTGTTTTCTGTGGGAGCAAATTTAAAAACTATTTACTCTAATTTATATACTTATAATTCTGTAGGGGTAGGATTGGATTTTTCGGCAACTTATTATAATAAAGAAAAAGAGTTTACTGTTGCTGCGGTTATAAAAAATGTAGGCACTCAACTAAAACCTTATGTTAAAGGGACTGAAAAAGAACCTATCCCTTTTGAAATACAAGTTGGAATTTCTAAAAAATTAAAATATGTACCATTCAGGTTGTCTGTTGATTTAATTCATTTAGATAAATGGAATTTGTCATACAATGATTCAACAATATCAACAAATAAAAATGATTTACTTTCAGACGAGGATAAAGCCAGTAGAAACAAAACAAGCATACTAAGTGAGGCTTTTAGGCATATAATAATTGGTGGAGAGTTTGTGCCATCCAAAACATTTAATGTGCGTTTTGGATTTAATTATAAAAGAAGGTCAGAGTTAGCTTTAGAAGATAGAGCTGGGTTAGTTGGATTTAGTTGGGGGTTTGGTGTTCGTATTAAAAAAATCTACTTAAGTTACGGAAGTGCTAGATATCATTTAGCGGGTTCTTCCAATCATTTTACTATTACTACAAACTTATCAGAATATTATAGAAAGGGGAACAAACAACCTAAGACTGCTAAAAAGCGAAAAGTTAAAAAAGAGAAGGATGAATAAAATCATAATAGCTATAGATGGTTATTCATCTTGTGGTAAAAGCACATTGGCTAAAGAGTTGGCTAAAGAATTAGGTTATGTTTATGTAGATACTGGTGCAATGTATAGAGCCATAACACTTTATGCTTTAAGAAAAGGTTTTATTAATAATCATCAAGTAGATTTATCACAATTGCTGCCAGCGCTAAATGATATTGTTGTTTCATTTACTTATAACTCTACATTAAATAGTTCTGAAACGTATTTAAATGGAGAAAATGTAGAAAAGGAGATTAGAGGAATAGCTGTGTCTAATGAAGTAAGTAAAATTGCCCAAATTAAAGAGGTTAGAGAAAAACTGGTAGAAATACAACGTTCTTTAGGAAAAGATAAAGGATTAGTAATGGACGGAAGAGATATAGGGTCGGTAGTATTTCCTGAAGCAGATTTAAAGTTGTTCATGACAGCACATCATACTGTGAGAGCTCGAAGACGATTTGAGGAGTTACAAGGTAAAAATGATCAAGTATCTTACGAGGAAGTGCTTGCAAATATTGAATCTAGAGATAATGATGATACGAGCAGAACATCTAACCCTTTAATTCAGGTAGATGATGCTGTTGTAATTGATAACTCTGAGATTACACCCCAAGAGCAATTTGAAATTGCTTTAAAACTGGCAAAAGATAAGATTGCCGAAATTAATTAAAATCTTTTCTGACAAACCTTCATTTTTTTAACGGTTTAATCGCTAATGATTAAAATATGCCTACCTTTATATCCTAATTTTAAAAGAGAAAAACGTTGGAAACATTAAGTAAAATTGAAATTCAAAAAATAGAAAAATCTAAAATTTCAGAGTTAGACTTTGACAATATCCAATTCGGAAAACAATTCTCTGACCACATGTTTACGGCAGAATATAAAGATGGAGAATGGAAAAACTTAAGAATAGAGCCTTTTCAACCGATCACTTTGAGTCCTTCTTGTGCAGCTTTACATTATGGACAAGCAGTTTTTGAGGGTATGAAGGCCTATAAAGGAGAGAATGGGAAAGTGTTCTTATTCAGGCCAGAAGCAAATGCTAAAAGGTTGAACGTTTCTGCTGATAGAATGTGTATGCAAAATGTTCCAGAGGAGTTATTTTTGGATGCTTTGAAACAATTAATTGAATTGGATGCTGACTGGGTGTCTTCTAAAGAGGGGTGTTCTTTATACATACGTCCTTTTATTTTTGCAGAAGAAGAGTTGCTAGGTGTAGGGCCAGCAAATGAATATAAGTTTATGATATTTACATCTCCAGCAGGAGCATATTATTCTGCACCCATTCATGTTAAAATTGAAACAGAATATTCTAGAGCGTGTGAAGGTGGTGTTGGGTTCGCTAAGGCAGCAGGTAACTATGCGGCTTCTTTATATCCAGCTAAATTAGCTAAAGAAGAGGGGTTTGCTCAATTGATATGGACTGATGCAAAAGAGCATAAGTATATTGAGGAGGCAGGAACAATGAATATCATGTTCCATATTGGAGATAAACTAATAACTCCTAACACCGATTTAAAAACTACTTTACCAGGTATAACTAGAGATAGTGTATTGACATTGGCTAGAGATATGGGGGTAGAAGTAGAGGAAAGACAGGTGAGTGTAGCTGAAGTAATAGAAGCGGCAAGAAATGGATCCTTAAAAGATGTATTTGGTACAGGAACAGCAGTTTCTATTGCACAAATCTCATCAATTACGCATAACGGGGAACGTTTTGATTTACCTGCTAAAGAGGAAAGAACTTTATCTAATGAGTTGACAACTAAGTTGGATGGAATTAAAACAGGAAGACTAGAAGATCCTTATGGATGGACGGTAGCTATATAGTAATAGCTAATTTGATAAATAAAAAAGCATTCTATTTTAGAATGCTTTTTTTATGTGTTATATATTTTGTCATTAATTAATGACAATCTTTCTTTAGAGCAGATTGAATGTTTAGCTCTACATTCGGCCACGTAATACTTTCTCCATCTTCACCTTTATGTAGATCACTACATACTTCATTTAAAGCAGTTAAGGCAGCTTGACCGTCCCAGTTGTTTATGTCTATTTCACCAGTTAGTTTTATAATGTTGTCTTCTAAAACATAACTTAAAACAACTTCTTTTTCTACATTATTAAGTGTTAAAAAAGCCACGCAATTCCCTGTGTTATTATCTCCTTCAGCAGACTTTATTTGACCAAGAATTATATCAGATGTAATCATTGTGCCAAAAAATGAATTAATAATTTTTTGGTCTCTTTCCTCATTTCCAGTATTTGTTGAAGCTGTTTTGATATTGAACTTAATAGTTTTAAGAACATCTTCGATTTTGGTAGATCTTTCTCCTCCCATAATGTATACTTCATTAAACTGACCACCAACACCAATCTTTTCATTGGTTTTGAATGCTGTCCATTTTACAGTTGTTTCATTGTTTTCGTTAAAAGAATAAAAACAAGTTTGTTCTGTTGATTCTTCTTTGCTAATAGCTTGTTCTTGTTGTTCTCCACCACAAGATGATAAAATGGATGCAGCAACTAATGTGAATGGTAAAAATAACTTTTTCATAGTAGGTGAGTTTTAAATTTTTAATGTATCAAAAGTATAATTTTTTTGGTAAAAATGAAATTAAAATATGATAGAAATTATTGAAGTAAAGTAGAAACTTTATACGTTCTTTTGAAAATCCACCATTTTAATAGCTGTAATGGCAGCTTCATCCCCTTTGTTTCCATGTTTACCTCCTGAACGATCTATGGCCTGCTGCAAAGTATTATCAGTAAGCACTCCAAAAACAACGGGTTTGTTGTATTTTAAGCTTACATCTTTTATGCCCTGTGAAGTAGCTTCACAAACAAAATCAAAATGTTTCGTTTCACCTTGAATGACACTTCCTAAACAGATGATGGCATCAAACGTTTTATTATTTTCTAATAGTGTTTGAGCTGCAAGTGGTAATTCAAAACTTCCTGGAATATACTTAACAACAATGTTTTGCTCTTTTGCTCCGTTATTAACAAGAGTATTGTAAGCACCTTTCAATAAACCTTCAGTAATGTTTTCATTCCATTCAGAAACTACGATTCCAAAAGTCATTAATGAAGCATCAGGAATAGTATTTTTGTTGTAATCAGAAAGGTTGTTATTTGCGGTAGCCATTACTTTAGTGCTTCAGCTCTAGCTATATATTTATCGATGGTTTGAGCTTCTCTAGAGTCAGGATAATCTTCTTTGATTCTATTGTAGTTTTCTAATGCTGCTGTATAATCATTGTTCTCTTCACAGGCTAAACCCGCTTTAAATCGATAAATAGGAGAGGTTAATTCATTTTCTTGGTGGCTTGCAGCTTTTTCATAATAATTAATAGCATTTCCAAAGTCACTTAATTCCATATAAGAATCTCCAATAGCTCCTAAAGCAACAGCACTAACCATTACATCGCTAGAAGAAAAACTCTTTAATTCATCAATTGCTAACTCATACTCTCCGGTATTTCTGTAGCAAATACCCAAATAATAGTGTGCTAGATTGGCAGATTTAGTGCCACTATAATCAGCAACAATATCTACAAAACCGTAGTTAAGACCATCGCCATAAATAGCTTTTTGTAAGGAGTCTTGCTCAAAGTATTTCTCAGCCATAAACATTTGGCTTTGAGCTTCAATTTCCATAGGAGCTATATAAAGTTTTTTATAGCCAAAGTATAAAGCTATAACAGCTATGATACCTAAAAGAATAATAGAAATTATTTTTTTATTGTCTTCAATAAAGGTTTCCGATTTACTATAAACCTCTTGAACATCAATAATTACATCTGTCTCTTCTGTTGTTTTTTTGCTCATTTTTAGTTGTATAATTTCTAAGAAGGGCAAAAATAGTTTTTTTTTAATTTGATTAACAATTTTAGGGCTTAAATCTATCTATCTTTTTAAAATCGGGTTAAATTTGTAAGATGTATTTAAAGCAGTTGTCGTTATTAAATTTCAAAAATTACCAAGAGGTTCAAATTGAACTATCGGATAAAATAAACTGCTTTTTGGGAGATAATGGAGAAGGGAAGACAAACTTACTTGATGCTATCTATTATCTGTCTTTTTGCAAGAGCTACTTTAATCCTTCAGATTCACAAAATATTACTCATGATGCTCCTTTTTTTGTGCTTGAAGGGTTTTATGATAATGAAGGGCAAGAAGAGACTGTTTATTGCGGACTAAAAAGAAGTCAGAAAAAACAGTTTAAGCGAAATAAAAAGAATTATAAGCGTTTAGCTGACCATATTGGAAGAATACCTCTAGTAATTATTACACCTTTGGATATTATGTTGATTATTGATGGGAGTGATGTGAGAAGAAAGTTTATTGATGGAATTATTTCTCAATATGACAATAATTATTTAAACAATTTATTGGCTTACAATAAGGCATTGAATCATAGAAATTTATTACTCAAATCATTTTGGTTAAATCGTAATTTCGATCAAGAATCGATAGAGGTGTGGGATGATCAGCTAGTGCAATATGGGTCACTAATCCATGAAGCTCGTAAATCCTTTATCAATAAGTTTACTCCAATTTTTCAAAAATATTATACAGAGATTAGCAATGATAAAGAACAGGTAACGTTGGATTATCGTTCTCAGTTAAATGAAGAAACTTTTAATGATATACTGAAGCGAAGTTTGGATAAGGATAAGTCTAATCACTATACTAATGTTGGAATTCATAAAGATGATTTGATATTTAATTTGAGCGATTTTCCGTTAAAAAAGTTTGGATCGCAAGGACAACAAAAAACATATTTACTGGCTTTGAAATTAGCACAAGCAGAATTGATAACTGAAATAAGTAAAATAAAATCTATTGTTTTACTGGATGATATTTATGATAAACTGGATGGAAACAGAATGGCCCAGTTACTCAGTATTGTTGGAGGAGGTAATTTTGGTCAAATTTTTATAACGGATACAAACTTAGATAGAATTCCTAATTTATTAAATAAAGAAAACCTTAACTTTAAAGCTTTTCAAATAAAAGAAGGGGAGGCCACTAATGTCTAAGGAGAAGCCATTAAAAAAAGTTATAGATAAATTGTTGAGAGCATATGGTTATCAGGATCAATTGGATGAGATTGATTTAATAAAAGCTTATGAGAATATTGCAGGGAAGATGTTTGCTAACCACACAAAGAATATTTATTTCAAAGACAAAAAGCTGTATGTTTATTTGGATTCAGCCGCTTTAAAACAAGAGTTAAGTTACATGAAAGAGCCTATTGTTTTAAAATTAAATCAAATAATAGGAAGAAGAATTGTTGACGACATCATTATAAAGTAAAGAATTGAAACCTATTAAAAATATACAAGAGTGTTTAGGGATATTAAGCCTTAAGAAAAAGAAAAAGAAATTAAAGCGTAATATCAAATCTTTTAATATTGAAAAAGCTTCATCTATAGGTATTTTGTATGATGCCACTAATCGTAATGACTATGAATTAGCTAAAAAGCTAGTCCAATATTTTAAAGAAGAGCGAAAGGAGGTAATGTCACTGGGTTATATCAATTCTAAAAAATCATCTGAATTAGTTACTCCTCAACTAAATTTATCTTTTTTTGATAACAATCATCTTTCAAAAAAGATGATTCCAAAAGGGAATGATGTTGAGCAATTTATTCAATCTCCTTATAGTATATTGATAGATTTAAATATTCAACCTTCTTTCCCTGTAGAATATATCTGCTCTCTTTCACGAGCTAAATTTAAGGTAGGTGCTAGGGGAGATTATAGAGATGAGGTTTGTGACATGACAATTAATATTGAACAAGATAAACGAATAGAATACCTCATTATTCAAGTTAAACACTATTTGAAGATGATTAATAATTAATATTATTGTATGTCCGCAAACACTAATAATCAATAGTTAAGTTCTAGTTATATCAGCTAATATATGTATATTTGCGATATGATAACACAAAGAGAAGTAAAAGAGATATTCCAAAAATTAACCTTATCAGGTCAAAATAATTTACTATCTGAAT
>Ga0114931_10001605_pt1 | contig 28835 bp, 25 predicted proteins | sample 2SBtaG_FD_89579 | JGI IMG/M metagenome (GOLD analysis project Ga0114931, IMG submission 89579) | Deep subsurface microbial communities from Kolumbo volcano to uncover new lineages of life (NeLLi) - 2SBTROV14_V59a metaG | ecosystem: Environmental > Aquatic > Marine > Volcanic | place: Kolumbo... | reverse complement strand
GTTGGCATTTTCTATCGAACGAGCAGCCCAGAGATTATTCACGTTTTTCAAATAAGGGATCAGAATTTTCCAACTCACCCATCCTGCCGTGAGAAGTAACAGCGTCCCCAACATCACCCACCGCGAGACGATGCCAAACCCTCCCGAGACGAACCAGTGGTCAAAAACGACGAACACTAAAAGGTATCCCAGGAACATCGCCATCACCCCCACACCTGCGGTGAGCAGATCGGTCGTTTTGATGGTCTTTTGGGTCTTCTGAACCTGATATTCGATGAATTGATCGAATTCAACGAATTTCCTGCCAGGTTTTGTTTTCGTTCCGGTGGACATGTCGCAAGTTTCCGTGGTCTGCCGTAGCCGCACGCATAGAGGAAAGTTTCACTGTGATTAACGCAGCCCGCGTGGATTTCTTATATCAAATCGACTGGCGATATTCTAATTATACCCGTTTTATTGGGTTGTGGATTGATGAAATATTCTCAAACCGCGGTGATTCTGTGAAATCACAATCTGAGAGAGCAACGAGAAAGGTGCAAAAAGACACTTTTGATCGATTTCTTGGCAGGATTTGCAGTTGGGGAATGGTCGCAAATTTCACGGCTTACCAATTTTGGGCAGATCGGTCTCTTTCTCTGAGAAACACGTATTAGCGTGTGAAGCCCATGAAGAAGCTGAAGAGTCTGCGGTCATCGCCCTCGACCTTAATGAGGGGAACCGCAAAATCGAAGGCCAATGGAACCGGTCCCATAGCGGGAACCATCACTCGTAATCCGGCACCGATGTTCACACGAAAATCATTGAAGCCGGGGTCGTTTTCGACCGTACCGAAATCGGTGAATAACACGCCATGGACCATCTCGTTGGCCAATAAAGGTGCCATGTATTCCACGGTTCCCAAAGCAAGCCAGTTTCCACCGACCCGCACATCTAACTGACGCGGACTGACACCACGGAAACCGAAACCGCGAAACGTCTGGAAACCGCCGGCGAAAAAGCGTTCGAAAATCGGCGTTCCCGAATCGGTCCAACCGAGTTGTCCTTTCAATGTAAGGATTTGGCGTCCGCCGCCGTCCGCTCTTTTATAGAGTGTGAAGAATTGGCTCGCTTCGGCGGTCAATCTGGGATAGATCCAGTCGCCCACACCCTGTTCGAAGCCTAGTTGAATCAGATGCCCTTCTGCTGGGAGAAACGCGGCATCTCTGGTGTCGTGAGTCAGATTAACCCCAAAGTTCGTCAATAAACTGCTACCGAGAGCTTTCGCCAAAATAGCCGGGGTAGGAACGTCAGGATCGTCTAACCGAACTTCTTCTAATCGAAACGAACCGCTAATAGAAAACTTGGGTGTGAGTTGTTTTCCCACACTGACTCGCGTACCGGTTCGCTGTTCGTCCCAGTCTGTGAAGAATCGTTTGTAGAAAAAACCGCTGACACTCAAACTGTAATTCGTATCGAGCAAATAAGGTTCGGTCCAACTGAAGAGATAGCGACTGACGATATTCCCTGGTACGGCCTCCAAGCGAAAGCGTTGTCCCGCCCCACGCCAGGCAGTACCGTCCAGAACGTCTTCAAAACTGCGAGGCGGTCGGAACAAATCGAAGTTTGTCTCGCTGATGACGACATTACCCACAATACCGGCATCGCTGTTGAGTCCCGCCCCGAAGATGAACCGCCCCGTTCGGTCTTCGGTGACGATAATTTCGGGGTCGATGTAACCCGTCGGTGGTTCTCCTCCTTGACCGCCGAGCGGATCCCCCTGAACGTTATTGTTATAAAGGGGATTCCCCGGTCGACGGATTCCGTTATCGAAATTTTGCCCGCGAACGACACGGGAAGCCCGTCGATTTGCAGGATGATCGACCACCCAGGGTTTCTGCCGGTTCTGAAAGAAAGAAAGCGAATTGTCGGTGTCCGCCTTTTCGAGTCGTCTGTTCGCTTGATGTCCGGATCGAACATTCTGTTTCCGTTTCAATTTGCGGGGACGCTGACGATTCGAAATCTTGAAGGGGTTCGATTTGGGGAACTTGTAGTAATTGGTTCCACGAAAAATAGGTCTTACCTTTTTTTGTTTCCTGTTTGTTTTTTGAGGTTGGAGTTTCGATGTCGAGCTTTCCTCCTGCGCGGCATTGACACGTTCGATCCAGTGCGATTCGTGTCGGTAGGGTTCATCATGGCTTTGGCCGCGCAACGAATCGGGCTGGGCATCTTCTCCCAATTCGGGAAGAATTCGGTGCAGAATTATTTCCGGTCCACCCTGTGGACCTCTGACGAACAACTGGCTGCCTTCCAGTCGACGTTTCGTCAATTGGAACATTTTGGAGTTCGCCCTGTCCCCCGGTGCAAAAGTCGCCCGGTTCAAGATCACAGTTCTTTTTGTGCGCGGGTTATCGCCTTTGATATTCACAATGATGCGACGAATTTCATAAACACGATCTTCGTCAATGCGATAAATTAAGTCGGCAACTCCTTCTTGCTCCAAAAACCTGGGAACGGCATCGATCGTCGCAAAGAGACGCCCCTTCTCGCCGTATTTGCTTTTCAGCATCTCTACGTCTTTGAGTAGAAACCGTGAATTGAAAAAATCTCCTTCCTTCAAATTCAGGTCTTTGTAAATTTGTTCGGTCGTCAGCACGCGGTTGCCTAAGAGTTCGACCTGACGGACTTTGTATCGGCTGCCTTCCTCAACCTCGAACTTCAGATAAATTCGCGATTTTGAATTATTGAACGCTCGTTTGCTTATTACCTTCACATCGAAAAAGCCGAGGCTGGTGTAATACTGTTTCACGGCGGCAACGTCGTCTTCGATGGCAGCGGGATCGAACATTCCTCCCAACGTCCATAAAATTGCAGATTTGGAACGAATCTTTGTTTTTAACACTCCATCGCTGACGAATTTGTTTCCTTCGAATTTAATACTGCCGACACGAACTTTCGACCCTTCTTCAATCTCGAAGACGACATCGCGATCTTCTTTACGATTTCCCTTCACCAATTTCACCTTGGCATAGACGAACCCTTTTTCGTGGTAATGATCTTCCAGTCTCCTTGCAGATTCTTTGTTCGAAGAGACATCGAACGGGCTGCCTTTTTTCAAACCGGTGATGGCTTTCAAATGCTTATCTTTTATTTTTTTATTGCCATGGTACTCCACGCTTCGAACGATGGGGCGTTCAATCACCATGAAAACGAGCACCATTCCTTTTTCTTTTTTTCGAAATCTCGGCTCCACGCTGAAGAACCACCGGGTTCGATAGAGGCTTTTCACATCTTGTTGAATTTGCCGCGTGCTGGGCATCGGACCGGGGCGAGTTTTGATTTTCGCGGCAATTGCCGAGAGCGGAATTGTCTTATTCCCTTCGACACGCACATCGACGATCTTGTCAACCAATGGATTGTTCGGAATACGAACTTCAGTGGGGCGTTTTTCTTGAGGCGAACGATTTCCTGGGAACGATTGCGGCCTGCGATTCGCTATCCGCGAACCGTTCTGTGCAAGAACACATGACTGGTAAACTTGCAAGAAAACGACCGAAGAAAGTATCGTTATCGAGATACCGGCGATGCCTCGCTTCGCTCGGTGAGGTGAAATTCTAGACATGGATTTCGAGTGTCCAACATCGAGGGCGATGTGCGGGAATGGGATTTCAAAGAAGTGACAGTGAGATGGGTGAAGTCGGAGAGTGAAAACAAAGTGAGATGACGACTCGTCTGGATGGAGCAATACCCCAACGACCGACCGGTTCACTACTCGAAACGGTTCGATTCTGAGAGTGATGTCCTGCCGAAACCGCGTACCATTACCGAAAACAGGGGATTGAGGCAAGACGAGATTTACCAACTCGTTCTCTGGCGTCGTCTGTTCAAAAAGAGATTGCAGACATCGAGTGTCATTTCACCCTTACCCAGCAGTGTGAATCTTACTGAATGCTATACCGTGAGTGTTTAAATACCTTATAAAAAAGTGGCAGATAACGACTCCAAGGGCGTTTCAATCATGATTCATCGATCCAAATTCAGACCCTCAATGATGCGGTCCAGCACAATCTCTACCATTTGGGGATGCACGCCCAATGGTTCACATAAGATCACAACCAGTCGAGGAAATCTTTCGACGATTTGCTACCGATGCTTTTCAAGATCGGATCCAACATGAGACCCCGGTAACCGACTTCAACGATGGGATACAATTCCTGTGCAAGAATTTTACATTGAATGTCCTTTAATTCGTGGTTAGTCTGGTCTCGTCGGCTTCCGTGGGCAATGAGAAGAATTGCTGTTTCGGTTGGAGTCGTTCGCATGGGATTCACTGCGATCCTTACGAATCGTTATACTGTTCTTGAAGGACATGTTCTTGACCGAACGAATTGTTGCGAATTACACTGCATGAAGACAGTCTTCGCCGACATCATTCTCTCGATTCCCAGAAATCTTTTCCATGAGTTTCACCCAAATTGGTCCCTATCGGATTGCTGACGTCATCGGAACTGGTGGAATGGGGACGGTCTATCTGGGACAGCATGTCGAGACGGGAGAAGAAGTTGCCGTCAAAGTTTTATCCTCATCCTATTCCCGAGAAGAAGCGTTGATCGCGCGATTCGAACGGGAAATCGAAGCCTTAAAAAAACTGAACAGCCCCTATATCGTCGAATTTTACGCGAGTGGTGTCGAAAAAGAGATCTACTGGTATTCGATGGAATATGTCAACGGCGAAACGCTCTCCGACTGTTTGGAACGCGAAACTCGGATTCCCTGGCAGAAAGTGATAGAACTTTCTCTGCAAATTTGTAAAGCTCTGAAAGCGGCGCACGATGCCGGTGTCATTCACCGCGATTTGAAACCGTCCAACTTAATGCTCACGAAGGATGGGCAATTCAAACTGACCGATTTCGGAGTTGCCCAGGTTTTTGCAACTGGGAAGCTGACAAAAACGGGCGGAGTGATCGGCACAGTTGAATACATGTCTCCCGAGCAGGCTCAGGGGAAACGGGTCACCAAAATCAGCGACCTCTACGCTTTGGGAGCGGTGATGTATGTCATGCTGACTGGTCGTCCGCCTTTCACCGGGGGAACTTCGGTCGAGATCATGCAGAAGCATCAGTATGGTCGGTTCGACGAACCGAATAAATACGTCTCCGAGATACCCTACTGGTTGAATGAAATCGTGGTGAAACTCCTTTCGAAAAAACCGGAAGACCGTTTCCCCGATGCTTATGTGCTTTCATTAAGACTCAAGGAAGTCCAGAAAAAAATCGCATTGTCGTTGCAGGATCGAACACGAACCAGTGAAAAAACCAACGGCAGTTTTCACGATACCATTGAGTTGAATCAGGATCGGTCGGTTGATTTTTCTGGCACGATGATGCGCGATCTTGTTAAGAACGAAGTCATGCGGGAGAACGAGCCGTCTCGGGTCCGTCGTATTTTCGGCAGCACAATCATGTTGGTCGCGATGTTGATAATCGTCATCGTCGGTGGGTTTTACTGGTTTCGAGAAAAACCGTTATTGGCAAAGCAGAAATTCGAAGCCGGCATCGCCATCATGCAGCGCGCTGAAAGTGAAGATTGGTTGAAGGCCAGAGACGATTATTTTCTACCACTCATAGAGAGCGATTCCCAGCAAGGGCAGAACGAGAAGTGGCAAATAAAAGTGCAACCTTACCTAAACCGTATCGCGGTGTACTCACTGAAACGAGATCTTCTTTCGTCCGCGAAACGCAATCGGGAGTCGATCCACACCAACGAAATCCATAGATTACTACAGCAGGCGTTAAGGGCTTTGCAGATAGGAAATACGTTTTTAGCTCATCGAACATTAACTGCACTTTCCCCGTTGATTGCAGACGGCGATCGTTTCCGTATCGAACGAGAACTGGTAAGGCAAATTTTGGAAGAAGTCAAACCAAATGACCTATTGATCGAGAACCGTCGGAAGTTCGTCTCCGAATCGCTTCAGAAAGCGAAAAGGTTGTACGGCTCGGGTGAAAAAGATCGTGCCAGAAAAATATGCGAAAGTCTACTCGACCTGTACGGCACCGACTCGAGCGTTCATAATGTGATAGGGAAAGTGAAACAACTTCTTGCTGAAATCGAAAAGCGAAAGATCGAGTAATGACCTTTGAAGACCGATTGAAGAAATTCATTCGCACAATTCCCGATTTTCCAAAACCGGGAATCAATTTTCGCGACATCACCCCTTTGCTTTCCAATCCTGAAGTATTCGGCTTTGTCATCGACCAAATGGCCGAACACTGTCAAGAATGGAATGTGACGTCGGTCGTTGCCGCCGAAGCGCGAGGATTTATTTTCGCAGCTCCGCTGGCTCTTAAGCTGAATGCCGCTTTTGTGCCTATCCGCAAACCGGGGAAACTACCGTTCGACACACATTCGTTTCATTACGAATTGGAATACGGCACCGATTCTCTTGAAATGCACACCGACGCCGTGCAGAAAAAAGACCGTGTTTTACTGGTAGACGATTTGCTCGCAACCGGCGGGACGGTGGATGCCTGCCTGCGAATGGTCGAACACGACGGAGCCGAAATTGCCGGATGTGTTTTTCTCATCGAACTCGACGATCTGCAAGGCCGAGAGAAACTCGCTTCGCAAAATATTTTCTATCTACTTCATTATCGGGAAGATGAATCCTGATGTCCCAGGTTCCCGCATACTGGCTAAAGCAACCCGAATTTTACGAATCCTCGATGACGGTCGCCCAGGATGCAACGTCGGAACAGTTGGTGTTGCGCTGTCAAAAAATTCTCTCTCATGCGTGGATGGTGAGGACGTTTGTCAAACACTCACCCGAGGTCGAAGACTTTCCCGAGTTGATGATGCTCGCGAGATCGGTGTTCGATACTTGTCGCGCTTTGGAAACGCGAGTCGGATCTCCCGCCGAGTATTTCAAAATGCTGGAGAAGAAACTGGGAAAATTGAAAAAAGCCGTCGAAGAGTTTCAAACCGATGCACCGTTGGCCTCCACCCACACGAATTTTCAACAAGCGGCGATCTCCATGGCCACCGTTGCTGACGACCTCACGCTGCTATTGGAGTTCGGAAAAAAACGAATTGCGCAGAAACGAACCGTCTCCTGACGAATCGCTTCTTTTTGCAGAATGCCGTTATCGTAACAGCTCAGAAAGACAGTCCTGAAACGCCGTTTCGTTGTTTTCATTGCAGGCTTGCCTGGCTGCCGTGAACAATTCGATCTGTCTCCGAGTAAACGGGATCGCTGTCGATCCTGTTGGCAATTTCGGGATAAGTTTTTTTTCCAGAAGATCGAGGAGAATCTCCAGTCCTTCTTCCGTTTTCGATGAAACCGTTACTGCTGGTTGAGTTGGAATTATTTTTTTGTGATACTCTTGCATACACGTTCGGAATGCGTCTTCGTCCCACACAAAAGCGAGATCGCACTTGTGAAATACGAAAAGACTCGCACTTCCCAAGCGACACAGTTCCAAATCTTCACAAGTCAACGGCTGACTCAGATCGAGTAACACTAATCTCAAATCGACGGTTTGAAACAGTTTCTTCGCTTTCTCGATTCCTTGTCGTTCTAAATCTTCCGAATCATCCCGCACTCCTGCGGTATCGATCAGCTCGAATGGCCAGCCGTGTGCAACGACGGGAACAGAAACCAGGTCACGTGTGGTTCCCGGTTGCTCGTAAACAATGGCGCGGCTGAATCCGGCGATTGCATTCAGCAGACTGGATTTTCCCACGTTCGGCCTGCCGAATATTCCAATTCTCCACGGTTTCGTAAGATGTAAACCAAACTGGGACCAGTTCAAAAGCGAATCGATTCGTTCAACCATTTTCGTTTTATCTACGACTTGTATGTTCTGCATACCGACAACGGCATCGCGCAATAACCCATGCTGTTGTTCCAAAAGAATGCCAACGGTTCGAGTCGTCGTGGCTTGGGAAATCGCTTCGATAAATTCCGTTTCGAAAACAGACTGCTCTTGTCGAAGATTCTCCTGCCAGGTGACGATGCGAAAATTCGCGCGTTCGAGGTCACGCAAAATGCGATTCGCCGCTGCATCTCCGCCGTGGCAGTGAATTTCGAAGCTGGAATCGTCACATCGGCACATGACGATTTCTTCGGTCTGCTCGGGGTCACCCCAATAACCATAATAAACACCATCGATTTCCAATTCGGGAATCGGCGATCCGCTTCGACTTCGACACGGCAACTTACTCCAACATGAAGATCGTTCGAGCGAACAGCTCATTCGCAGAGTTTGTATCGCACCACGACCTGCGGGTGTCAGACGGGTTGCAATCATTTCGTCTGAGGAATTCGACTGATTTTTAACCTGCATTTTGAATATCACTCAACAAAGCCAATCCCTGAAGTGCCAGGTACGGTTCCAACTGGATGTCTTTGAGAATTTTCGAGATCAATCCCGCACCTCCGCCGGTCAAAAATTTCAACGGAGGTTGGTCCGACTTGGCCTGAAGTTCGGTCTCGAATCGTTCTATTAACTCGCGAACCGCGCCAATCTGTCCCCAAAACAGACCGCTACGAATGGCGGATCGTGTTTCGTTGCCGACTGGGAACGGGATGGGATTCTCGATTTCTTCGATCTCGATGTAGGGCAATAAGGCGGTGTATTCATGAAGCGCTCGAGCCAATAATTCGAAACCGGGAAGAATCGCCCCGCCACAAAAGACTCCAGAAGAATCGACCAGATCGACCGTCATCGCCGTCCCGTTATCGACGATAATCGCCGATTGGTTTTCGTCACGAAGTGCATTAGCGGCAAAGGCGTTTAACAATCGATCGATTCCCACCGTCTCGGGAAATTCGACTTTCGATTCGATGGGAATCTCTGAAGAATTATTAACGACTTTCGGCTTCTGAAAATCTTTCTGGGGCCAGCCAGAAACCAACTCTCCCACCTTCAAAGGATGCGAACCCGCTATGACCGACTTTGCGACAGCACCCCCTTGCTCTTCCAGAAATTGTCGTATCTCGGTCCAGTCGATCTTCTCGTCGTGAGAAGTCGAACCTTGAAAAATGCACGTCGCAAGAGTAGATCTCTGCGAACTTTCGTTCGTTTCGACCGGTTCCAACAAACCGTATTTGACCCTGCTGTTACCGACATCGACGGAAAAAGTGAAATTGCCCATAAGGCGATTTCCCAGTAAAGACCACTGGAAAGAATTCTTACCCATACATCGAGGAAGTTCTTCGCCAATTCGAGAACCGGATCAACCCTCCTGCAAGGCCTTGACGATATCGACCACCATTTTCTTGCCGTCTCCGAACAACATCGATGTGTGCTCCATCGCGAACAGCGGATTGGGAATTCCCGCAAAACCGGGGCTGAGACTGCGTTTGATGACGATCACCGATCGAGCCTTATCGACATCGATTATCGGCATCCCGGCAATCGGGCTGTTGGGATCGGTCCTTGCGATGGGATTGACGACATCGTTCGCACCTAGAACAATCGCCATATCGATCTGGTCCATTTCAGAATTGACGTCGTCCATCTCTTTGAGGAGATCGTATGGGATATCAGCTTCGGCCAGAAGAACATTCATGTGCCCCGGCATTCTTCCGGCAACGGGGTGAATACCGAACTCCACTTTCACCTCCCGGGTATTGAGTGCATTCATCAAGTCGTGCACAGCATGTTGAGCCTGGGCGACCGCCATACCGTAGCCGGGCACGATCAACACCCGCTGAGACACTTCCAGCATCATGGCAACTTCTTCCGCGGAGATCGACTTCACTGTCGTATAAACGTCATCGGCAGATTGTATCGACGACCCTCCCTGCATCGTGCCGAACAGCACCGCAGGCAGAGAACGATTCATTGCCTTGCACATAACTCTCGTCAGAACGACCCCTGAAGCCCCCACCAACGATCCGGCAATAATCAGCACAGTGTTCGAGAGAACGAAACCCGTGGCCGCGGCGGCCAGTCCGGAATAGGAATTCAACAGGGCTATCACGACAGGCATGTCGGCTCCACCAATGGAAATTACCAACATCACGCCCAGGCCGAGAGCCAGAATCGACATGAACCAGAAACAGAGTGAAGCGTACCCCGGAGAAACCGAGATAATAATTCCCAGAATAAGACAGACGACTGCCAAACCAAAATTGAGAAATTTTTGACCTTCAAAATGAAAATCCTTCACGAAGTCGAGTTCCTGAAGTTTCCCGAACGCGACAAGACTTCCGGAAAACGTGACCGCACCGATCAAACCGGAAGCGGCCGTTGCGGCGAGAACGTCGGTCGTCGGCGAAGGATCTCCGCTTGCCTTCGCCCAGAGATATGCCCCGGCTACAAAAACTGAAGCCCCTCCTCCGAAACCATTAAAAAGAGCGACGAGTTGAGGCATCGCCGTCATTTTGACGGTGGTCGCCATCCAGACTCCGATTCCGACACCGATCGCAATGCCGAACAACATCAGGACAATATCGAATTCGACTGTCACTAAAGTCACAATCACAGCACAAAACATCGCCAGCGAACCGATGAAGTTACCTCGCACGGCAGTTCGTGGATGCGTTAAACCACGCAACCCATAAATAAACAGCATCGCAGCCAACAGATAAGCGATGTCTCGATAATCGGTTTCGGACAAGATTCCGTTTCTCCGCTTTTTTTACTCTGTGTGAAAATGATGGAATACTACCAATGCGATTCTGTCAATTTTTTTTACGGAACATCCCCAACATGCGATGTGTGACCAGAAATCCGCCCACGACGTTGACAGTGGCCAAAATCACTGCCAGAAATCCCAAAAACTTCGCAAAACCGGGGTTATCGCTTTCCAGCGAGATTAACGCACCGACGATGGTAATTCCCGAAATCGCATTCGAGCCGGACATCAATGGGGTATGCAACGTCGGCGGAATTTTCGTAATGATTTCGAAACCCACAAAAATCGCGAGTGCAAAAATTGTCAAAAGTAAAATCGCACGGCCACTCGAAGGCGAAACCGTTTCGACGGTCTCCTCGGCGAGCAACAGGTTTTGCATCAGCGTCGTCATCTTGTTCTCTCCAAAGAGATTGTCTTTGACAGATTATTTCAATCCGTAGGTCTCGGACTGAGACCCACCCTCATTTTCGTCGGGACTGGCAAGAGATGTCGGAAGTTCCGGTTCCTCTTCAGGTTGTTCCAGTGGAGGCAGTTCTAGAATATCTCTGAGCTTTGGATTGACAATTTCACCATCGTAAGTGACCAATGTGTCGCGAATGACTTCGTCTTCGAGGTTGATCTCCAATCGATTCTCTTTGACGAGAAATTTCAAAAATGTCACGAGATTCCGCGAGTACATTTCCGAAGCATGAAACGGAACCAACGAGGGGATGTTGGTCGTTCCGATAATCGTGACACCGTTTTTCTCGACAATCTGGTTCGCCTCGGTATATTCGCAGTTGCCACCTCGTTCTGAAGCGAGATCGAGAATGATCGAACCGGGTTTCATTCCATCCACCATCGCCCCGGTGACAAGTATCGGAGATTTTCTGCCAGGAATCGCGGCGGTGGTAATCACGACATCGCTTTCGGCAATGACCGTCGTCATCATTTCTCGTTGACGACGGTAAAAATCTTCATCCATTTCTTTGGCGTAGCCACCTTTTTGTTCGGACTCTTCCGCCCCCAGTTCCATCTCGACAAATTTTGCTCCCAGACTTTCCACCTGTTCTTTCACCACGGGACGGACATCGTAGGCGTGAACGACCGCTCCCAATCTTCGAGCTGTCGAGATGGCCTGCAAACCGGCGACACCTGCACCCACGACAAAAACACGCGCGGGAGAAATCGTTCCCGCGGCGGTCATCATCATAGGGAACATGCGCGGTAATTGGTTGGCAGCCATCAAGACCGCTTTATAACCAGTAATCGTGGCCTGCGAAGAGAGCACGTCCATGCTTTGAGCACGCGTAATTCTGGGCATTAGTTCCATCGCAAACGACGTAATCTTCGCCTCGGCATACTGTTTCAACGTTGCCGCTTCACCCAACGGGTCACACATACCGATGACGTACTGTTTCTCACGACACCGGGAAACATCGTCTGCACACTGATCTGCATTCGCGCCGGCAAATCGAACCTGCAATATCACATCGGCTTTGGAGAACACTTCGTCCCGCGAGCAGACTTGTGCACCAGCTTTTGTGTATTGTTCGTCAGTTGCTCCGGCCTTTTCTCCAGCAGAAGACTCGACCAGCACTTCATAGCCGCTTTTTATCAGGTTCGTCACGACACCGGGGACGAGAGCGACTCGACTTTCCCCTCGATACGTTTCTTTCGGTACTCCTACGATGACCGTTGGCAGTTTGGAAAGCGGTTGAATTTCCACTTCGGGCATATTCTCTTGAATCTCCCCGATAGTTGAATGTGTTCTTAAGGAATCTTAGGTCGCCTGTTTGTAGCTGGATTTCCAAGAATTCAGCTTGTTTCAGGTTGCAACACGAGTTTTCCGTATTCTTGCGAATCCGGCTGCCACTCAACTGAAGTATTACGAACTTATAGCGGATCGAGTTTTCCAAAGGTAGAGAATCGACCGGAAAAAACAGCATCGCCCTGGAATTCGTACCCAAAAATTCGCTTACACGGTTGATTTGGAGCGGAGTTCGCTTTTCTTGCTCGATCTCGAACTCTATGGGCAGAAATTGAAACCGGAAAACAATAAAATGAAAAGCAACGATATCAACCAAGTGGCAGGTGGATTCCCAAGAATTCAGTTTTGTAGCTGAATCCCCAAGAATTCAGATCATCGGAAAACGTGTTCTCCATCGTCTGAACTTTTGGAAGTTCAGCGACGGAAAGCCCCGCTCGAAAGGCAGCATTGATGAGTTCGTCCGTTCAAGAATCGCTCTCCCGTCACATCACCGACGAAGTCGAGAGCATTGTTCTGGAAGCAAACCGAACAGAGAAACCGTTGGAACTCGATCCTTTTCGTGGCCAATTGTTTGAACTGTTCGTGACGGCAAACGGTGCGGGATGTTTAGCGGAAGATGCTGAAAACGATTTGAGTGCCGAAAATCTCTGTCGGATGCTATCGCAGCGCTGGGGGTTAACCGCGGCAACTAAAAAGTCGGTCGAAGACCGCACGAATCTTCCCGACGAACATCTTTCCCGCATGAGACTGCTCTGGTCAATGATGCGTCTCTGGATGGAATGGACTTACGCCTGGAACCGCTGGGAAGAATTCCACGGCATGTAGGATTTATCTCACTGCGATTCGCCAATTGACTTTTTTCTTCCCCTGTGCATCTGAAATCTGCATTTGAAATTTTCCATTGGGAAGAAAAAGAATCGGCTTCGAATTTTCCGATAACACTTCAAGACGGTCTACAGGGATGGCGTCTTTCGATTCGTTAGCATAGCGTGCGGTCACCACGCATCGTTTGAAATTCTTGCGATAATTCGATGGGATGACGTATGGTTTTCGATCTCCACCCAAGCTCAACCAGTCCGGGCGACCATGCATGTAGATGCTTCGGGGATGTACGAGCGTGACATCGATTTTCCCTTTTTGCAACGACCACCACTTCGAGTCAGCATTCCGGTAAAAAAACGGGGTTCTCCAATCGGTTTTTTTCATTATCGCAGTATAGAGCGGATGTTCATATTCCGGTTTACTGTGTTCGGTCATTTGAGTTTGGTCAATTGTGAGAGGATCGATTCCCGTCATTTCCCTCAACCGTTGCGCCATGGTTTTCGCCCCTGCCAATGTTCCCGATTCGTAAATATGCGAATATCCCGCATGAACTAAAACCTTTGCCTTGGGTTTTTTTTTGAAGATTCGTTCGTAGAGATTCTTGGCCTGCCCAATTTCACGTCGATCAGGAGTGTACTTCTCAACTCTTTGCCACTCGTACGGAATCACTTCATATCCCAAACGAATGGCGTTTCGAACGAGGTCACCGTAAAGAGGTTCCTTGATGTAAGCTCCCGACGCTTTCGTGGGATATCCGCGTTTATTAAGTTCCGCATCTGAGGCGTAGATAGTCTCAGCTGCGAAATATGCGAACCCTTTTTTTCTAAGGATTTTCAACAAGCGAATTGTAAACGCTCGATGTTGCGGAACATGGTGTGCTTCGTTGATCAGAATTACTTGTGAATCATTGGAAAGACTTGCAATGGCTTCAAGAGCATCGACCTGTTTGTATTTTTTTAACTCCTTCAAGGATTCAGCAAGCTTTGGGTATCGAAGTTGACGCCTATCGGCATACCGGTGAGCGTCCCGGTAATTCCCAAGCTCAGCCGCGGTTTGCATCATAAAAAGACGGATCATCGGTAATGCAGCAGGTTCTTTAGAACGGCTTTCTTCTTCGAGTTTTCGAAGTGTCTGCATTTCAGTTAATAAGTTGCCGTTCTTTTTTGCAGCACGTAGTTTAATGCCGATCTCCCGAGACAGGTCGTTAATTCTCTTTAATTTTTTCCGAAATTTTTCCCTGACATTTGTTTTCTTTTTCTGTAGCTGGCCCGACGCCGATGTCGTAGAAAACATGAGAGAAGATACAAAGAGGGCAAGCAAAACTGATTTCGTCATGGACATTTCCTGGAATTTATTTTTTTAAGATCGAGGCATGACAACAATAAGTCATCCAAAGATCCTCTCCGGCACAGACGTAAAAAGCACTCCTTTATTAATCATGGTTGCTATTTTCGGAATATACCATAAGCCTCCTACATGCTGTAGGATAGCGTGCCAACTTTGCAAGGTCAACGAAGTTTCTTCTGAATTTTTTTGAGATAGTTGAGAACGGGCTCTGCTTCCTCTTTTCCCATCCTGGCGTGAGTCATCAACGGAATGCCGTGGGGGCCTTTGACGTTGATTATCTCGGGATAGGCTTCAATGGCTGCTTTCACCATTTCGAGTTTCCCCAGCATGGCGGCGGCAAAAATATCGATGCGCACTCCCTTCTCTAAAAGAAAATTCGCAATCTCGTGTCCGCCGGTGTGGGCGGCTGCACCGAGCGCGGTTTCCCAGTCGCCGCCACCCCAGTCATGAGCCGCGTTTAACAACGTGGGAGTTTCTTCGTAAAGTTCTTGGACTTTTTCCAGATCGCTGTGCGCCCAACGAACGAATTGCTGTACTTTTTCTTTGTCTAATTGTGGTTTCCGTTTGCGGCGTCTTCGTTTTTTGTTCGATTTTTGCTCTGCGGAAGAACTGGGAATGACGATTCCCGATGTCACTGCGACGGTGCCGGTTGCAAGAAACGAACGACGGGAAAGAGAAGTCATCGATGGTATCTCCTATTCGAGGTTGAAACTGGTCGATTTGCATTCTAACGGATTAGTAGCTGGATTCCCAAGAATTCAACCAGGCTGGAAAACTTGTTCTGCACCGTCTGAACTTTTGAAACTTCAACTATGGAAGTTCTAATACGGAAGTGAAACGGCTGCAACTTCTATAAAATATCCAGTGTTGGCATACTGGGAGTCTTCAACAAAGTTCGAGCGATTTCTATCGCAGTTTGTTCACAGACATTCATCAGCGATTCTCTCGCGGGGCTGTCTTCTTTGAAGAGATCGACAATTTTGCCGGCATCTCCGTGCTTGCGAATCTCCGCTTGAATGGGAATTTCTCCCAGAAACGGCACGTTCATTTCTTCGGCTTTTCGTTTCGCACCACCGCGACCGAAGATTTCGCCGCTCATGTTTTCCACCATACCCAGCAAAGGGATATTCACTTGCTGGAACATGTTGATTGCTTTGACCGCATCGAGAAGTGCAACTTGTTGCGGAGTGCAGACTACCACAGCTCCCGCCAATCCGACGAGTTGGGATAGCGTGAGCGCTACGTCGCCGGTGCCGGGGGGCATATCGACGATTAGATAATCCAATTCTCCCCAGTCCGTATCTTTCATAAATTGAGTGAGCGTTTTGTGAAGCATGGGGCCGCGCCAAATGACCGCTTTTTCTTCGGGTACGAAAAATCCAATGGAAATCACCTTGATGCCGTCTGCTTCGAGCGGTTGAATACGATTGATGGCACTACCATCTGCAGCAGTTTGTTCGACAACGGCAGGTTGCCCGGTGACTCCCATCAAATGTGGAATGCTGGGGCCGTAAACGTCGGCGTCCATAATTCCCACTTTGGCACCGCAGGAATGCAAGCCGTGGGCGAGAGAAGCAGCGACGGTGCTTTTTCCCACGCCACCCTTACCGCTTCCGACAGCAATCACGTTTTTCACTCGCAGTCCAATCGTGCCACCCGATTCTTTGCCTTGAACACAACTCGAATAATTCACGGTGACGTCCCAGTCCGAACCGCTTGCCGACTGAATGGCTTCGATGATTTTCTGACCAATACGGTCTCGTGCTGGATAAGCAGGTGTCGGGAGTTCGATTTGCACGTTGCAACGATTGTCATCTTCCCGTTCGACACTCTTAAGCATCGACAGTTCACCCAAGGAACGCCCGATTTCAGGGTCGGTAATCTCTGAAATAATCGATTCGATTTCTGATTGGTCCATCTTAAGTTGCTCTGGTTTTATTGAAAATTGATATGACTTCAGCCAAGTTGAAAAACTCGTTCTTGATTCTCTGAATTTTCGGAAGCTCAACGACAAGACGAAATTGCTTTTTGGCAACATTTTGCCAACTCGCTGGCTCGAAACGGTTCCACCAAGACGTTGACGGCACCCACATCCCGAAAGACCCACTCCAATGCTGCATCTGCTTCTGGCAAAACAAGAAAGACGATGGGAATATGCGGAATGTCTCCCAGCCGAGATACGAACTGAAACGACGAGACGACGCGCCCCTTGGCGTTCACGACAATCGTGGCAATCTGCTCAGAAATTTGAGCAACCCTTTTTTGAAGCGTCGTATCTAAACTGAAAACTTTCACATCCACTCGATCCGACAGAAACTGTCGCTGAAGTTCTGATCCCCAGCGGGGAGATGCTTCGCAGACGATAATTTTCGACTCGATCATAAAAAAATCGCTTTTGCGATGTCTCGAACTCTGGAATTTTAGGTGGACACGGTATCCAATACAACAATCATTCCGAGAAACAATCGAAAACGCAATCGAGAGCGGTCTTTAGATTCAAAGGGTACGGATTATGTCGGACAAGCAATCACCCCGAGTGGGCATCGTGATGGGAAGCCAGTCCGATTGGGAAACCATGCAGCATTGCAGGGATATTCTCGAATCGTTCGGCGTAACACATGAATGTCGAGTGCTTTCTGCCCACCGTACTCCTGAAGAAGCTGCAGATTTCGCTCGCACTGCCGAAGAACGTGGTATTGAAGTGTTGATTGCAGCCGCTGGCGGAGCGGCTCATTTGGCGGGGGTCGTGGCTGCTTATAGTTTGTTACCCGTACTGGGGGTTCCCATGAAAGGCTGGGCGTTGGACGGACTCGATTCGCTCTTATCGACAGTTCAAATGCCTGGTGGAATTCCAGTCGCAACATTCGCCATAGGCAAAGCGGGCGCGGTGAATGCCGCGTTATTTGCGGTGAACCTTCTGGCTGCCAAAACTCCCGAACTTCGTGAGCAGATCCAACAATATCGCGCCGATCAAGCCAGAACGATTCTCTCTCAAAAGCTGGGGTCGTAAAGATCGTTTTGTGTCGGAAGAGGAAAAAAGTCGAGAGAAATCTTGTCAAAACACTCTCAGGCAGTTTATGATCTCGATAGGCTGGGATGTCCGTTATCAATGGTGCGATCATGGAAAATACCATCACCTACTTCTGGTATAGTCTGTTGACTGTCGGATGCGTTGTCTTCTTCGTGTTGACAATCAGGAAGTTGCAGACATTGTACCGAGTCAGGAATCTGGAGAACGCGAAAAAACTGTTCCGGTTTCAACGCGAACAACTCGAAGCCAAGTTCTTCGACATGGCGGCGACTCTGGGAAAACCGCGTGGGTTGCGGTGGGTTCACTGCGAATGGCAGAACGACGTGAGCTTCGCACGGAATAAACAATCGGGATTGCTTACCGCATTTGTGAGTATTTCCATTCGCTTCGAAGCGATTGAAGGATCCGATATGGAAGATGTGGAAGCAGTGGGATTACTTAGAGAAGCGGCTGCTGTCTTTCACTTCAAACGGGATCGCTGGGGAACCGGTGGAAGAGCCATGTTCAATATGGATTCCGAGAGTGCCGTCTCGCGCTTAGCAGGACAATACGAGCCTGTCGAAAATTAATTCTGCCGACACCGATTCACGCTTTTTCGAACGATCTCGCTTTTTCTTCCAATTGTTCCAGCAAGCGAAAACATTTTTCGGCGAGCGATTGCATCGGCTCATTCTCGCAGTGGATCTGCCGGAGAAATTCTCGATAACTTTCAATCAAGCGCACAGCCGAGAGACCGAACCGGTGCCAGATTTCTTCCCCGCGGTCAATATCGTAAACCATCGTACTGAGATTGTGCAGTTTGTCGGCCAGAAAAACGGTGCGAGATAACCTTCCCGCATTCGCGATCGTTCTGACGTGTTCTTGCTTACGATCGTGCCAGGATCGCTTTCGTCCTTCTTCGTCCAACTTCCGCTCGGTCATTCTGGAGACGATTTCGACGACCTCGCCGGGAAACTCCTTTTGTAATTCCTCAATCGAGCAATCGGTATCTTCGATAACATCATGCAGTAACGCGGCGGCAATTGCCGTTTCTTCGACGATCCCGTGTTCTTTCAAAATGAGCGCAACCGCAAACGGGTGGGTAATATAAGGAATCTCGCCGCCTTTGCGAAATTGATCTCTATGAGAGACAGACGAAAATCGCAAAGCACGTTCCAACAGTGGAGAAAATTCGAATGTCATTCGTTTTCTTTTCCGAATTCGTTGAATCGAACGTACTCCCAGTGTCTGTAAATGTTCGACTCCTTCACGAGTTGGGCGTGCGCGCCTTCGGCAGCAACCTTTCCACCGCTCAAGAGTAAAATGCGATCGGAACGTTTCACCGTGGAGAGTCGTTGCGGAAGGAACAGTAAGGTTCGATTTTTTTTCAATCTCTGATAAGCGTCGTCGAGTAGCGATTTCGTATTCGCTGTCATCTCGTCTTTCGGTTCTTCGATTATTAGAATTGCCGGATTTCTCAGTAAGGCGCGTGCCAAACCGACAAGGAACGCTTCTCCCGCATTTAGTTCTTCTCCACGGTATCCTAACACGGTCTCGTAACCGTTACGCAGTTTCTGAATGAACTGGTGAGCATGAGTTTTTTTTGCCGCATCGATCGCATCCTGCAACGAGTATTGCGAATCGCCGCAACGAATGTTTTCTAAAACACTTCCTGTAAAAAAATGTCGATTTCCACCGACAAAGATCGCTTCTGCACGGAGCGATTCCAACGTCACCCACGAGATATCTTCGTTATCGATGAGAATTCTTCCGGATGTCGGTTCGATAAAACGAGGCAGCATCAGCATAGCCGCCTTGGCTTCGAGCGGATCGATCGAAACAATGGCTGTGCTTGTTCCCGCCTGCAAATCCAGGCTCAAGCCGTTCAAAATCGTGCCGTTGTGTCCGGCACGGTACACGACCGAATCGAATTGTAACGACTTCTCCATCGGCTGAAGGAATTTTGCACCGACCGCCTGAGAAACATCGGGCATAGTATCGAGGTACCGAAAGATTTTCTGGGCAAAAAGCGACGAACTGTGGCGGATTTCGCGTACTTCCATCAGGCGTTCCAACGGAAAGTACATTCCCGCAAAACAGGAAATCGTCAACATGGTCGCCGCCAGAGAATTTGTCCCTCTTTGATCCTGAGGTTGCAGCAGTTTGAAACCGATCAGAAATGTCAGCGCAGCAAAACAAACTGCAACAAGTGCGAAACTCAGAAATCTCGCCCATTGTTTTTTGTAAGTGATTTTTCGGGATTCTTCGGAATATCTCCCCAGATGGCTACGGAACTGCTCGTGTTCGAACTCTTCCATCGAATATCCTCGAACCGTTCGGGAATTGCGTAATCCTTCCGCTAACAGTCGATACCTTCCGCTCAAGTCGTCTCGACTTTTTCTGCGAAATTCTTCGTGCCTGAGACTCGCTTTTTTCAAAAGCAACCAACAGCCTGCCAGAGGAATCGATGCCTGCAATGCCAGTCGCCAGTCCACCATTAGTACCAGCACAAAGAGAAACACCAGTTCGACAGGATAGCGGACGACCCGATAAAGAAAACGCGCAATTCCGTTGCGCAACTGGGTAATATCTTCGATGAATAATTTCACGGCTTCTTCCCCACGACGGTCTTCGATATCTCCCGGTTCCAGACGCAACGATTGTCGATGCAGAGATTCTCGAATTTTCATCGTAATCTCGTCAGCCTTGCGCTCGCTAATTCTGCGGATGAAGATTAGCAAATAAGCACGCAGAAATCCGCAGAGCACGATGGATATAATTAACGTCAACAGGGCACTGTTATTCGTTCTTAAGGCAGGGCTCTGACGATAAAGAAACGCAACAACCCGAGTCCAAATCGGCCTTTCTCGAAGCTGCCAGGCGAATGCGGCCAATCCCAGGTTTTCCCGTCTTGTGATCTCGATTTCGAAGGGTGTAATCTCATTTCGTCGTTGAAACTCGGCGACACTGATACCCAGTTCGCCCCGCGTTTCGTAAAGTCCAATCGTGAGAAACCCAATAAAAAAAACCGCACACAAAAGAAGCGCAGAAAATAAAGACAAGCACAACGCCAGAAGAGGAAGCGAGCGCACGATTTCCTTCTTGGGAAAAACGCGATCAAACGACGGAGAGGAATTTTGAATCACGGAATTGACATTTCTGCGAACGGAAGAGGAACCTCACACACTCATTTTGCGGGTTCCCATGACAAAAAGAAAGGGGTATTTTTCGGAGAAACAAAAGATGAGGCAGGTATCGGCTTTCGAGAAAATAATGGGAACTATTTGGGAATACCTGACATCGTCGTTGTCATAAGAGGAATCGATCGATGTCATTCAACGATCGGCTTTGGCAAAACGCTGTCTAGCGGATCATCCTAAATCCAACGCGCAGCTCATCTCACCATCAGAGAGAACGTCGTTTTTTGCTCGAATCTTTTCCAAATCCGGAAAGTGTACCCATGTTGTGATCGCAGCCTGTGTCGATAATGATACAAACGGTCCGATTACATCACCGACAACGCACTACACGACAGGTGGCATGCCCTGAGTCTTCGAAGGGGGTGAGAGAAATCAGAGCCGCGACCGTCCGGACACCGCTTCCGATGATCGTCGGGCTGGCTGGGGGCGACCGAAGGGAACCTCCAGATCGCGAAAGCTCTGGGGGCATCGAAGACTCCGACCCAAGCCACCCGCCGAAATTGTCATACTCACGTCGCGAGACAGTGTGGGGCTATTGACAAAGATCCACAAGAGTCTGACATTCTTTACGAGTTTGCGTCATCCGAAAACACGCCCACGCAAAGCCGTGGGCATGGCACCGGGCATGACACAGACAAAACAAACCGAAGAGGAAAGAACCCCTCCAAAATTCCAGGAGAGGCCACTTCCACTCGAACTTCGACTTGGCTTCGGACTTCCTCCAGGTGGCACCGGGCTGAAGGGTGGATTGCTACTGTGTTGGCTGTTTTTTTCTAGCTTTCCGCGAAGTTCTTAAACCTCATCGCGCAGTTCTTTATTCTGATGGCGAAGTTCTCTATTCTCCGCTTCGAGGAAATCGACGCGATTTTGTTAATTCTCGACAGTGCTTCGCAGTTGCTGCAACTCGGTAAAAAGACGAACGATGAATTCCTCTTTTTCAGCCGAGTAAAATTCCGAGAGATCTGGCAAACGTTCGAGCATCCGGTAAATCCCTTAACCGGACGCTACGACCGTAATACCAAGTCCCCGTCCAGACCAATCGCCGGTATGTCGTTACCCGGAATCTTACAAAAAACAGTAGCAAAGAGCGTCCTCCTGTCGATCCGATTGCGATTCTGTCTTGTCTCTGAGTTCGCAAAGACCGATAATTCCAGGCAAGATCGAACCAGAAGAACTCCTCTCTAAAAAACATACCCTCAGAATATGATTCGTCGTCAAACGATTATCTTGACGTTCCTTTCCTTTTTGGGGATCGCTGCTTCCTGCCCTGCTCAGCAGGATGACGATTTGCATCACTTCTTCACGCAATTACGAAGTCGATACCTGTTCGAACTGGCTGAGGGAGAGTGCAACCGTCAAATCGAAGAATACAAACCGGAGTCTTCCGAATATGCCGAATACACACTTGAACTTTCCAGAACCTATACCGAACACGCGAAATACGTCAGCGACGACGAACAGAAGGAACTTTGGAACCAAAGCCGGAGTGTTGTACAGGATTTGTGGAAAAAAATTCCCAAACATCCTTACCGTTGGGAACTCGAAAAAGAGGCTGTGCGCTCCTATTGCGAAGAAGCTCATTATGTTCGCTGGCTCTCGCAAATTCGCTACTACGACAATCCGTTCCGCAAGCGAACGCTGAAATCGATCGAAGCGACCCTCGAAAAAACTCGCTCGTTGGAACAGCGTCTGAATCAGTTTCGGCAATCGAAAAATCGAAACACGCAAGCGGCAGGCTCTTCGGTTCGTTTGCGTCAGTTACTCAACGACATTCGTTATCTGTATGCGAGAACGATTCTGGACCATCTGATTCTCCAAAAATCGGACAGCCCAAACCGGCGCACTTATTTGAAGCAGGGATTAATGCTCGTCGAATCGATTAGCAAAAACTCTCCTCATGACGAACTGAAGTGGAAGACTCAAGTCCTGCAAATCGATTTCGATACGCAGGCGATGTTCTTCGAGGAACTGGAAAAGATCTTCGCACAGTCGTCCTTCGAAAAAACGGCCTCACAAAAACCCGACGCATTTCTGGTCGCTCGGGTACGTTATCTCCATGCCCGAAACGAATACACGAAGGCCTCGCTGATGCTGGCGGAATATGTTCTCGGCAAAGAAAATATCTCTGGAGAACTTTACTTCGTCTACATCGTCAATCAAACCAATTTGTGGAAACGGGCACTGCAAAATCGCGATTCCAAGGCATCCAGCCACTACATCCAACGCATTCGGCAACTCGCCGCACGTTGCCAGCAGAACCTGGGTGGGTTCTGGGGGTTTCGCTGTCGCGCACTTCTGCGGACCGCCGAATCGATTCGAAAATACGGTCCGAACCTGGCACCAGTCGTCTTAAAAGCGGGATCGCTGTTCTCCTCGAAACACCTACTCGATGCCGCCACCGAATACAAATCCGCATTTCGCATCGCATCCCGAGAAAACAAAAACGATTCTGCCGCCAAGTTTCTTTACCTGTCGGCATCGCTCTATGTGCAGACTCATCAGTACGAAGCCGCCCGTTCGACGTTTCAGGAGTTCTTACTTAAATTTCCGCATCACCGAAACCGCTCGCAGGCCCATTTACTTTACGCATTTTGTCTGGGTCAGATTTATGCGAAAGAGACGACACAGTCCAACCTGATTCGCTATGCCGAAACGTTAGAGGAACATCGCCGAGAATTCAAAAACGACGACACCTTTGTCGAAGCGACCTGGATGTTGGCACAATTGGAGGAACAACGCCAACAAATCTATTCGAAAGCGTTAAACCTATATCGCGAAATTCCGCTGACTCATCCCCGTTATGCCGAATCGCAGGTTGCTGTCACCCGCTGTTACGAGAGCATTTTGAATCGGTTGAGAAAGACAAAACAACCCGCCGAAGAATGGGAAACCTATGTGATCGACCAACTCGGCCAATATCTTCACGATTTTCCGAACGACGCCACCCTGTCAGCTCACCAGGCCGAGGTTCTGGTGAGATTGTCGCGTATCCTGCTTAACAAAGCACAACCCGATTATCGTACTGCAGAGCGATATTTGAAGCGCGTGTTTGACTCGTGGCAATTGCAACGGCAGAAACTGAAAGGGCAGGAAAATTCTCAAACGAAGCAATCGTTACGACAGTGGACGATGTTGATGAACGTCGCGACGCAGTTCCGCATCGTTTCGCTGGCGGGTAACAATCAAATTGGACAGGCCCAACAGTTGATGGATCGCATTTCGAAAATCGACGCATCCAACGCGCTGGCGATTCTCGACGGTCTGACAAATCTCAACACGGGAGGCACGGCCGATTTCCGCTACAAAATGGGGCGACTACAACTCGTCGCCGCAGAAAACCTGCAAACACGACGTAGCGAACTCTCCACAACACAGGTCCAGAAGTTGGATCGCTGTCTTGCCCAGGCTTATACTGCCATGAATAAACCACAACAAGCGATTGCAATTTACGAAAAAATCTACAAAGCCAACCCCAACGACGACCGTTTGTTGCGATCTCTCGCCGAATTGCTCTTCGCTTGCAAAACCGCCGACTGTCAACGTCGCGCCCTTGTCTATTGGCAAAAAATCGGCTCGAAGGAAAAGCAGGGGGCCGATGCCTGGCTCGATGCCCGTTATCGAATGGCCTTGTGTCAGTTCAATCTAAAGAATTACCGTCAATGCAGAAAAATTCTGGCGGTGATTCGGTTGCTCTACCCCAATTCGGGTCAGAAAGACCTTCGAGACAAAATCCAGAATCTCCTGGATAGCGCAAAAAAATTCGAACATCGCTAAAATGAGCAATCACTTGGACCGAGATCAACCTTATGAATCACAGTGACAATCCAATCTCTCACCCGTACAATTCTTCTACTTCGTTCGGGGAAGGTTTCGAAAAATTACTGGAGCAACTTCGTCGATTATCCTCCGAATTGGAACCGAACGAATCCTGGCCCGGCAAACAGCTTGAACTCTTAGCCGAAAGCAGAGTGCTGGCGTGGGTGATTCCACAACAATACGGTGGTATGGAAATCACGCTGAGTGAACTCGTCTGGGGGTACCAGCAACTCGCGTCTTCCTGTCTTTCCACCGCTTTCGTTTTGACACAGCGGAATGGAGCCTGCCAACGTATTGCCGGTTCAGAGAATTCTTGTCTTAAAGAAAAACTACTTCCCGATTTATGCCGCGGCAAAACGTTTGCGACAGTAGGGATTTCTCATCTCACGACATCGCGCCAATATCTGGGCAATCCTGCGATGCGTGTCGAACGAACCGGTACGGGCTTTGTCTTCAATGGTCGAGCACCCTGGGTCACCGGTGCGAATCATGCGGATTTTATTGTCACTGGCGGTACGTGCGAAGATGGCAAACAAATCCTTGCAGCCGTTCCAGGCTCACAGAAAGGAGTGACCATTCAAAAACCGCCGTCGCTTTTGGCTTTGAACGCTTCGCAAACCGGGGGAGTCGCTTTTGAAGATGTATTGATCGACGAATCGTATTTAATTGCAGGACCGGTGGAACAGGTGATGAAAAAAGGCACCGGCGGCGGAACAGGTTCGCTGACGACAACTGCCATTGCGCTAGGTGCCTCGAGAAAATCACTTGAAGGTTTGAATGTCGAATCGGAAAAAAGAAACGAATTGAAAGAAATCGCAAAACCACTCGAAGAAGAATATCTTTTCCTGGAAGAGGAAATTCAAAAGCTCGCGGCACCGGAGACCGTGGACACACCGGCAGAACTGACGCTGGAAGCCATCCGCCAACGTGCCAACTCTCTTGTACTGCGAGCATCGCAAGCCTATTTGGGAGCGGCCAAAGGCGCGGGGTTTGTGCAGGGGCATCCTGCCGAACTTGCTGTCCGGGAAGCGATGTTCTTTTTGGTCTGGTCGTGTCCGCAAGCCGTCCTGCAAGCGAATCTTCGAGAACTGGCCTGTTCTCTGGAATAACTTCCGCTCGAACCCGCTTGCAAGATGGATTCGCTCGCTCTCGAACTTTATAATGCCCCCACGGTTTGTCTCTTTGGAATTCTCCTGCAATCTCTCGACACGTCATGCCCCGAGTCGTCTTCACCGCGAATTTGAAACGTCATACCGACTGCGCCGAGAAAACGGTTTCAGGAAAAACCGTTTTGGAGGCACTCAGACAGGTTTTCCAGGAAAACCCAAAATTGAAATCTTACGTTCTCGACGAACAGGATCGATTGAGAAAGCACATGGTCATTTTCGTAGACGGACAGACCATACAGGACCGTGAGACATTGTCCGATGACGTTCGCAATGACTCGGAAATCTACGTCATGCAGGCACTTTCCGGCGGTTAATCTCTCAATTCCAGAAACGACACAACTCTCAGGGAACTATTTCATGTCCGAAAAACTATTTCTTGCAACTCGCAAAGGTTTCTTCACCCTGAAGAAAAAAACCGACCGATGGTCCATTGACGATGTCGCCTTTTTGGGAAACAACGCCACGATGTGCTTCCAGGATTTGCGAGATCGTGCACTTTATGTAGCGTTCGATCATGGTCATTTCGGTGTGAAACTCCATCGTTCCGACGATGACGGAAAAACCTGGAAGGAACTTTCTCCCCCCGCTTTTCCCAAGGTTTTAGAAGACGCCGAAGAAAAACCGTCCGTCAGCGAAATCTGGAGCCTCGAATCGGCCGGGCCAGATAAAGTAGGTTCACTCTGGGCCGGAACGATTCCCGGTGGGCTGTTCCACTCCGCCGACCGGGGAGACTCGTGGCAACTCGTCACGTCGTTGTGGAATCGTGAGGAACGCAAAGAGTGGTTCGGCGGTGGGAAAGACTTTCCCGGAATTCATTCGATTTGTGTCGATCCGCGTGACAGCGACAAAGTTATGCTTGGCGTCTCCTGCGGCGGAGTCTGGGTGACGGAAAACAGCGGCGAAACATGGAACTGCAAAGCCGAGGGAATGCGTGCCGAGTACATGCCCCCGGAACGCACCCACGACCCCAACATTCAGGATCCGCACATCCTCGTGCAATGCCCCGGTCATCCCGACGCCTTGTGGGTGCAACATCATAACGGCATCTTCAAAAGCACAGACTGTGCGAACTCCTGGCAGGAAATCGAGAACCCCGCGGTTTCACCTTTCGGTTTTGCAACAGCGGTTCATCCCACCGATCCCCAAACGGCCTGGTTTGTCCCCGGTGTGAAAGACGAATGTCGTGTTCCTGTTGACGGAAAACTCGTCGTCACCCGAACCACAGACGGCGGAAAGTCCTTTGACGTCCTTGGCGAAGGATTGCCGCAGGAACATTGTTACGACATCGTTTTTCGGCACTGTCTGGCCATCGACTCGACCGGTTCTCAACTGGCGATGGGTTCTTCGACCGGTTCGCTGTGGATCAGCGAAAACGGTGGCGAAAACTGGCTAAACGTCGCGCAACATCTGCCGCAGATTTACTGTGTGCGATTTGCGAACTAACCACGGGCATACCGCTGGATTTATTCCTGCGGTGAAAAAGCAGGCTAAAGCATGATGGGAAGAAGTTGTCTTATCAAAATATATCCGGCAAGCGGACTGGAAGGACTTTTTGAACTGGGGGACCAACCTGTCACCCTCGGACGAGATTCCGATTGCGATTTCGAACTCGTCGATTCCTCAGTCTCGGGGAAACACGCGAAAATCGAACCGCACGGCGACAGCTACTACTTACAAGCTCTTCAGAGTTCCCACGGCACATTCGTGAACGAGGATCGAATCGATCAACGCATACTTCAGGCGGGAGATTTAATCCGCATCGGCAATCAAATTCTCAAGTTTCTTTCCGCCGACCACATTGAGGCTCAGTACCACGAGACCGTCTACGCAATGACGACCCGCGATGGCTTAACCGGTACCTACAACAAAAGATATCTGCTGGATGCCCTACAACGGGAAGTCAGCCGGTCGCAGCGACACCGACGACCGCTCTCGGTTATCATTTTCGACATCGATCGTTTCAAGGCCGTCAACGACACGCACGGGCATCTGGCAGGCGATGAAGTGCTGAAAGAACTCAGCCGGCGGATTCATCACATTGTTCGAGAAGACGAACTTTTCGCCCGTTACGGTGGTGAAGAGTTCGTCATTCTGATGAGCGAAGCGACGCTGGAACAGGCGGTCGAATTAGCCCATCGAGTGAGACAAAGCATCGCAAACGAACCATTCGCAACGCAATCGGCCACCATAGAAGTCACCATCAGCCTCGGCCTTGCCCAGATGACGGGCGACGAAGAAGTACAGGCCGACGAATTACTCAAACAGGCCGACGACAAACTCTACCTGGCGAAGAACGCAGGTCGTAATTGTGTGCGGTATTGATCGTTCAAGTATTTTTGCGAACTGAATTGTCATTTCATTTTCGGAATCGATTGCGAATTCCTTCTCTTTTTCTTACTCGATCCATTCATCGGCGGGGTCGAATTTCGGAAAGACGACAATCAACACTTTCATTTTACCGATGGCGCGGTGCTTCACGCCGGGAGGAATCAAAATGCACATCCCCTGCTTCACCGGAACGATGTCGTCGTCCAGTTGCATCCGCGCATCGTCGTCGCATTCGAGGAAATAGTAAGTCTCGGTGAGCGATTTATGATAATGCAGTTTTGCGTCGACCGAGATTTCCGTGAGGTGCATCGTGCCGGGGTATTCTTCCACATCTGCGAATGCACGTCTTGCGATGCCACAAGGACAGGGAACCCCCGGAAGTTCGGTAAAGTTGACAATGCGATACGGTTTGTGGGCGTTCGTGTTCATGCTGCGACAATAGCACAAACAGCCGAGCGCGTTAGGCAGACGACAACAGTTCGACTGATTCGACCTGCCAACGATCTCTTCATCCTAAAACTCCGGCGTGACAGTGCATCAATCGATTCATCCATCTCCCCGAACCGGTTTTGCATTCTTTACGCCAATCAAATCAGCAAGCTCAATTGGCTGGGCAGGCTCTTGGATGGCGGATTCCACAAAGATCGAAAACTGAAAGTATGCGAACACCGAAAGGAAAAAGTTGTACCACAGCAAGATTGATGACGAACATTCGGCATGACGACAGATCACACAATTCCACCCCAAAGCCCGACATAGGGGGTGGCAGACTG
>Ga0114931_10001604_pt1 | contig 28844 bp, 30 predicted proteins | sample 2SBtaG_FD_89579 | JGI IMG/M metagenome (GOLD analysis project Ga0114931, IMG submission 89579) | Deep subsurface microbial communities from Kolumbo volcano to uncover new lineages of life (NeLLi) - 2SBTROV14_V59a metaG | ecosystem: Environmental > Aquatic > Marine > Volcanic | place: Kolumbo... | reverse complement strand
TGATTTCACCGGCTGCGTTCAAGAGGTCTTCCAGTAACTCTGCATCGATACGCGCGAATTCCTGACGTGCGTCCGGTGAACGCATGGGCCGGACGTCGGCAGCAACCTTCGGCACTGGTTTTGGTTCAGGCTTCGGTTCGGTCTTTGGCTCTGGCTCTGGCTCTGGTTCTGGTTCTGGTTCTGGTTCTGGTTCTGGCGCAGGCTCCGGTTCTGGCTCGTCACTTTCATTGCCGATCTCGGCCAACTCATCGGCCAGCGGTGAATCGACGATCACCATGCTAACCGTATCTTCGGGTTCGATAGTGAATTCAGCGGGTGGTGCGGCCTTGACACTCGTATCCTCAGGCGCGAGTTCGACCCCGGCATCGTCGGCAACTTCAAACCCGGCGTTCGCATGCTGAATACGCTGTTCGAGTTCCGAAGATGGCTTTACTGGTTTGCCGGCTATCACCGTGTCCCGCATTCGGTGCAGTTCATCAATGCTGCGTTGCAAGAGATCCTCGACGGCTGGTGTCGCTTTGACGCGCCCTTCGTCGACCGAAATCAGTAAGGTCTCGAGTTCATGGCTCAAGTTACCCATCGCCGTGATACCCGCCATACGTGCACCACCCTTCAGGGTATGCAGGTGGCGCTTGAGTTCTTCCATGGGCTGCTGGGAACGTTCTTTTGACCAGCTTATGAGAGCCTGGTCTGCCTCTTCCAGCAACTCGGCGGATTCCTCGGTAAATATCGCCGCAATCTCCGCGTCGTACTCTGCCTCGTCAGGCTCATCAACTACAGCCTCTTCGACGACGGCCTGCGGAACAACCGGCACCGGCTTTTGCGGTGGTTGCGGCGCAGGACTCACGGCACGAAGTGCTGCATCCGATACTTTAGCGATGTGCTCGATCAAAGCCGTGTAGTCAGCTCGATCTGTGACCGGATTATTGATGTCACCAACGATCGTCGCGATGGCTCTACTTGCAGCACGCAGCGCATCGAGCCCTGACTTTTGGAAGCCGATCTTATGATCATAAACACGACGCACAAAGCGATTCAAAGCTGCCGCAACTGCGACACCACGTTCGACGTTTGCCATGTTCGCGCTACCATGCAAGGTATGACATGCGCGGTGCAGTTTGTCCGTCACATCAAACGGCGGCTGATGTCCTTCACATGCCGCGAGATAATCGGTAATAACCTTCAGGTGTCCTGCTGTTTCCTTCGAGAAAATATCGTAAAGAACCGGGTCCATCTCGAGTGCGGGCTCTTCCTCAATGGGCTCCACGCCCGCTGGCGTCGCGATGCTCAGTACGGCCGCATTTGGATCGCCGTCGGCGAAGGCATTCGCCCGCGCAATAATCAAACTGATATCGGACGTTGGTTCGGCGCCGATCTCCAGTTGCTCAACCAGCTCAGGCACTGCGGCGGCCGCGAGCTGAATGAAATCGATCATTGGCGGTGTGCGGGTTAGCGTACGATTGATCAACTTATTGAGCAGGTTCTCGACAGCCCAACAGTATTCGCCGATGCGCTCGGCACCGACCATTCGGCCGCTGCCTTTCAGGGTATGGAAAGATCGCCTCACGGTGATAAGCATTGCCATATCGTCCGGCGAAGCAGCCCATGCCGGCAGATGTCGTTTTATCGACACGATCTCTTCCTTCGCTTCCTCAATGAACAGCTCAATGATTTCCGGATCCATCTGTGCCGTTTCGGCAGAAACGACCGGCAATGGAATCACCTCAGTCGCTTGCGGCCCAGCCCCCTCTTGCAAAGCCTCAACCGCATGCTGTTCAATACCTTCGATCGAAAGCTTCTGTGTCGATTCGATTTGTGCGCCACCCTGCTCCTCGAGATCGGCCATACGCTCTTCAACATCGCGCAGAAACGCGAGACAGGCCTCGGCATTGTCGAGCATGTACCAAGGCTCGCTGCGGCCGGCCTTAACCGTCTCCATGTAGTACTCGATACTCACAATCACGTCAGCGAGGCGATCAGTCTCTTTCTGATTCAGAATTTGTGGGCCACCGGCGTTTAGCATGGCCGTGACCAATTGCCCGACACGCTCAACTACGTCCATCGCACGCGTCTTGTTGAGCATCAGTAATCCTGACTTGATGCCACGAACCAGTGACGGCACGCTATCGAGCCCTTGAGACTCTGACTGCGAAGTAAAGCTCTGGCTGATCGTTTCCTTGATACGTGCAAGATTAATGATGCACTCACGCATCACAGACTCGGTGACCTTGTGGAAGTCCGCGTCATCCTCGGATTCAGGGTCTGCACCGGATTCTTTCGGTGTCGTAAGACGCACTAGCTGTTGATCAAGCCGGTCTTCGACGCGCAACAGCGTCGACGCGATATCAAGAATTACCTGGTCATTTGCGACACCGCCACGTGCTACAACAGATTTTAGTCGATCGATCTCGCCGTCGACATCACCACGCAATTCACCGAGTCCGAGAACGCCCAGGGTGTCGCTAATTTTCTTCAGAAGCTCAAGCTGTGGCACGAGCTCTGATGACTTGTTCATACCGGTACGAACAAATATGTCGAGGACGTCCTTGACGCGGCTCAAGTCTTCTTTGATCGCAGCTGCGACCGTCTCCATGAGTTTGGCACTCGGAGCGGAAAGCGCATCTCGAGCTTCCTCGACCTGCTCATCACCGGGCAATAATTCGTCGAGATTGAACGCTGCGCGAATCTCACTGATGCGCTCGCCGGTACTGCTCGATCGCGCAACGTAGTAGAGGAGGTTGTTTAGCAAATCATCGACAGGATGCCGCTCGTACGCAAGTAGTCCCTCGTCGATCACATACTTGATTTGCCGGTCCGCCTGGCCCAATAGACGCTTGATCGCAACAGACGTCTCAAGGCCGCTGTTTTGCAAAGCCTCCAGCACGCCCGAAACCACCCACCATAGCTGGTGCATGTCATCCCGCGTGGAGGAATTCTCCAGGGCCGCAGAGACTTTCGCCAGTGTGCCAAGATGGTGTGTATTGTTACCGCCCTTAATCCAACCGAGCAATGCTAACTGAAATTTCGGCCGCAAACGTTGTGCCACGAGAACCGGGTCCTCGCCGCTGCCTGCACGCGGCGCGTCCTTCTTTTCGGATCGACTCGGAGACAAATTCAGTAGTAATAACGTGCCCTCGGACAACAAAGGCTCGCCGCGCGCCGCACGAAGGTCATTAAGCATTGGCAATAAAACGAGTGCGATATCGCGACCGCCAGCCAGCAGGCGCTCGATATAAACAGGCAGTTGCACCATTGAGCGAGTCAGTGCATCGAGACCATCCTGCCGTCCTTTGCCCGCGCGCAACGCGGTCAGATAGTTGCACACCAGCTCCATCTCTTCGACCAGCAATGCCGCACCGTAGGTTTCGGTGATCCTTAACGCACCCCGGGCCTGATGCAGTAGCTTGCCGGCTCGCTTCAGTGCTGCGGTGCCACCGCGGCCATCAACACAATCTTCCAGCGCAAGCTGCGCATTGCGAATCGTCTCCATGAGTTCGGCACTGACGATCGATAACGCACTGCTGGTGCCGATACCCTGGTCGTCGCCGATCATTTGCTCATGAATGCCTGTGTCGCCCGTCATCTGGTCGTCCGTGTATTACAGAGGCCGTTATCCGGCTTTTACCTGATCACCAGCCGGTACTTGAGCGGGCGCAGGTCGTTGCACATTTGGCGATGATCTCGACAAGGCAGCCGTTTGCATCATATCGGCCGGTAAAGCAAACCCTTCGACTGTTTTTCTCAGCTGTGTAGCCAGTTCTGACAGCTTCGAAATTGACGCCGCTGTCGCCGTTGTCGCCTTGCCGGTCTGGTTGCCAATCTCCCGCAGTCTGGTTGTGCGCCGGGTTACGTCAGCCGCTGAACCGGCCTGCTCGCGCGCCGAGCTCGAAATGTTTTGCACGAGGCTCGCAATCTGATTCGATACCTGCTCAATCTCGTCGAGTGCCGCACCTGCGTTCTCGGCCAGCAACGCGCCACCGACAACGTCTGTCGTACTTCTCTCCATCGAAACCACAGCTTCGTTAGTATCGGCCTGAATCGTTCTTACCAGCACTTCAATCTGCTTGGTTGCATTTGTCGAGCGTTCGGCGAGTCGCTGTACTTCATCAGCGACGACGGCGAAACCACGCCCGGCTTCGCCTGCCATTGATGCCTGAATCGATGCGTTCAAGGCCAGAATATTGGTTTGCTCGGCGATGTCATTGATGAGTTCGACGATATTGCCGATCTCCTGCGAACTTTCACCGAGCCGCTTGATGCGCTTCGATGTTTCCTGAATTGTTTCGCGAATAGCGTTCATGCCGTCGATCGTTCGACGTACTGCCTCACCACCTTTATGTGCAACTTCCACTGAGTGGCGTGCGACATCGGAGGAGCGCTCGGCATTGCCGGAGACTTCTTCAATCGACGCCGCCATCGAAACGATGGATTCCGTTGCCGCATTGATTTCCTTGGCCTGATTATCTGCCGCTTTCGCGAGATGTGCCGCCGTGTTCTCTGTTTGTTTGGTGGCGGTATCGACCATCAGTGCCGTGTCGTTCACGGTTGCAACGAGCTTTCTCAGCTCTTCAATCGCAAAGTTGAATGAATCGGCAATCGTGCCAGTGATATCCTCGGTTACTGTTGCTTCAACGGTCAGATCACCATCCGCCAGACTTCCCATCTCATCGAGCAAACGCAGAATTGCCTGCTGATTACGTTCATTTTGCTCCGCCTGCTCCCGTGCCGCCCTTTCAAAAACCGCGGTCTTCGAGTGCAGTAGCATGAGGCCAATAATCAGCAGCAGCGCTACCCCTACCAGCCCAATTGGAACCCATGGAATATTCAGGAATTCGGGCAATAACGATACTCCGCCGCCGGCTCCAAAAGCCGACCCGAGCAACACATTGGCGCTGGCGTTCAGCTCAGCCTGCGCATCAGCAAGTCCGCTGACCTCACTGATATTGCCATCGAGTGTCGCCGACTGTTCTTCAAGGCTCGTCAGGCTGCTAATGACCGGCACCAGCGCAATCTCGCGTCCCTCGGCATTTAGTGGGCGGATATCGAGGTCGCTGGGTCCCCCATCCAGTGCGTTCGCGACATTTCTCAGGTATCCGATGTCCTCGGCGATCGCACTTGCGGCACTTTCTCCACCGGCCAGGATATTGGATGACGTTTCACGAATACGATTCGCACGCTGCTGAAATTCCTGGATGGCCGCAGTTGCACTGCTGCGGTCCATGAGCTCGTTGGCGAGCGTAACCAGGGATGATGCGTCTATTCCCATACGACTCGAGGCGGCCAGTACAAGCCCAACTTCCGTGCGTTTCTCGAGAATTGCGGCAGCACGTGATTCAAGTTGTTGCCAGTCCGACGAGCGGCCCGGCGCAGCGCTGCGGCGCAGCGACGCAACACTCTTGACGCTGCTGTCCAAATCGTCAAACGCGCCGGCGTCACCGCTGAGTGCACGAGCGGCTTGTGCCGGTATAGCTTGCGACAAGGCCGCGAGCTTTGCGGCGGAAGGACTTGCGCCACCCGACTGCATGTAAATCAATGCCGCAGCAGCGACCAGCAGGAATACGGTAAAACCCGCGACTGCTCGAAAAGTGGAGGAATTGTCGATTTTACTGGCCATGATTCACCTTTATTCCGCAGCTGCTTGCAAGAACATATTGCTTTCGACGAGTTCGAACAAATTGAAAACCGGCCAGAAATCGTCACCACGTTGGTAGACCCCGGCCAGAAAACGATCGCAGCGCACGATTGTCTCCGGAGCTTCATTTGCAAATTCGTGATCCATGAAACGCCGAAATCCCAAAACTTCGTCTACGACGAGTCCGGCCGGTACTTCACGGTGGTTAATTGATATGACGCGTGTCGTTCGACGCAGCGTTGTCCTGCCACTTCCCAGCATAAGCTTGAGATCAACCAATGGCAGCAAGTGTCCACGCAAATTAGCGATGCCCAGCATCCAGCGCGTCGCCCCGGGTACCCGGGTCATTGACTCCGGCAACATCAGGACCTCTCGTACCTGGTCGCGATTAGCAACGAAATGCTCTTCGCCAATACGAAATCCGACGCCCACCCACTCGGATGGCATGGAACCGGCGCCCTGGCCGGCATGCGCAACGCGACTGCGCTGCTCCATTTCCTGCAGCAACTCAAAAGGTTGCTCAATCAATGCCGCGAGGTTTGCGGAATTACTCATTCAGGCTGCCATCACCGCGTTGATCATGCCGACCAGCTCTTTGCTTGCGACTGGCTTGACCAGATATTCAACCGCACCCTGACGCATACCCCAGATCTTGTCAGTTTCCAGGTCTTTGGTCGTAATAATGATGACTGGAATCGAGGCTGTCATCGGGTCCTTCGTCAATTGCCGGGTTGCCTGGAAACCATTCATTCCCGGCATGACGACATCCATCAAAATACAATCGGGGCGCGCAGTCCTGGCGGCCTTTAGTCCTTCCTCGCCACTGTCGGCAACAAGCGTATCGAAACCGGCTTTTTCAAGCATGCTTTGAAACAAGTGCAGCTCAGTTGGTGAATCATCAATGATGAGTACAACTGCCATCTGGAATTCCTTTAGTTAATCTGATTGGAGATCGCGCCAAGCAGCTCATCTTTGGTGAACGGCTTGGTCAGGTACTGCTCCGAGCCGACGATGCGCCCGCGCGCACGGTCGAACAGCCCGTCCTTGCTCGACAGCATGATGACAGGGGTTTCCCTGAACACTTTGTTGTGTTTGATCAACGAGCAGGTTTCGTAACCGTCCAGACGCGGCATCATGATATCGACAAAAATCAGGTCGGGTTGATGATCGGCGATTTTCGACAATGCATCAAAACCATCGGTCGCCGTAAATACCTGACATCCCTCTTTTGATAACAGGGTCTCTGCTGTTCGACGGATGGTTTTGCTGTCATCCACGACGAGTATTTTTAGCCCGCTCAGGCTTCGCGATGCGTTAGCTGACACCAAATTTCCCCATTTGAAAACCGACTTTTACCATATTGACATAACTCCCGCTACGACGCGCGCCACGTTACGCAAAATCATGAGATTTCCAGTGCTTACGGCGGATTTCACGGTATAGTTGGCCGCCTATTGCCAAAACAACTCCAGAACCGCAAAAGATGGCGCAAAAACAACTGAAAATAGGCATCGTGATGGACCCGATCGGGTCGATCACGCCGAAGAAGGACTCGTCCCTGGCGATGTTGCTGGAAGCCACTCGCCGCGATGCTGAAATCCATTACTTCGAGCAGCAGGATCTTTGCATGCTGTCGGGCGAGGCGATCGGGTACTCAACTCGGCTCACGGTCCGCGACGATAACGATGACTGGTTCGATTTCGGCCCGCGCTCAGAAATTAAACTCGGCGATCTCGATGCAATCCTGATGCGCAAGGACCCGCCGTTCGATATGGAATACGTCTACACGACCTATATCCTGGATCGCGCCAAGCTGGCGGGAGCCCTGATTGTCAACGCACCGCAAGCACTGCGTGACATGAACGAAAAAGCCTATACCGCCTGGTTTCCCGAAAACACTCCGCTAACGCTGGTAACCCGCTCCATGGAACAAATGAAATCGTTCCTGGCCGAGCATGGCAGAATAGTCGTTAAGCCTCTCGACGGTATGGGTGGCCGCTCGATTTTCGTCATCCAGGAAGGGGACAACAACGCCAACGTAATTTTCGAGACCTTGACAGACTATGGGCAGCGATTCGCGATGGCACAGGTTTACATTCCGGAAATCACCCTGGGTGACAAACGAATCCTGCTGATCGACGGTAAACCCGTACCTTATGCACTCGCGCGCATTCCGACCGGGGATGACAATCGCGGCAATATCGTCGCAGGCGCGACAACCAAGGGACAGGAGCTCTCGGAAGCTGATCAACGAATTTGCGCTCAGGTTGGGCCTGTTCTGCGCGAAAACGGAGTCCTGTTCGCCGGGATTGACGTAATTGGTGATTACATGACTGAGGTCAACGTGACCAGACCGACCGGCATCCGCGAACTGGACCACAGCTTTGACCTCAACATTGCCGGACTCCTTTTTGACGCCATTGAGAATAAGATCTAGTCCCTTGTTTATGTAGGCAGATTGGCGGATTATTCGCGCAAATATGGCCAATGTCGCATTGCAAACCGATCCTCTCGACGAGTTACGGCTCGTCGCGCCAGTCGTTCCTGACCGGCTGCCCGCTATGCTTTTCCTCGCGGCGCTCGTGCACGGTATCCTGATCATCGGCATCACCTTCAATCCCGAACTGGCCAATCAGTTCACGAACGCAATTTCTCTTGAGGTGACCATCGTCGCCGATGCGAATCAACAGATCGACCGACCTGACGAGGCAGCCTATCTTGCCCAGGCCAGTCAGGAAGGTGGTGGCAACACGACGGAACAGGTCCGACCAACCGCGCCCTTGCAAAGTGCGATGCCCGCCGATAACGAGGGTCAGGATGATGGTGAGGCCATTCTTGATGCTCAGGCACACGACCAATCGGCCGACGAACTTTTGGTTACGGAGAATTCAACAGATCGGCAGGTAAAGATTGATCCACGAACCGAGCCGCAGCAGGAGACCAGTACGGCGATCGCAATGGAGGCCGGCAGCGAGGTCACCCTGCCGTTGCCACAGGAAGATACAGCCACGATGATGATTCGGGATGATGAACCGCGGCAACTGATCATCAGTGCCGATACCCGGGAATCCGTCATCGCAGCCTATCTCGATAACTGGAAGCGACGCATTGAGGCTGTGGGTGACTCCTACCTGCCGCAGCTTGGCAAGCTCGATGATGTTTCCGGCAGCCCAACCCTGATGGTTGCGATCGACATGTCGGGAAATCTGTCCGAGGCCGTCATACGTAAGTCCAGCGGTTCGGCGATTCTTGATCTCGCTGCGCTTGATATTTTGCAGCGCGCATCACCGTTTGATCCCTTCCCGCCCGAAGTAACGGCTGAGTACGACGTCGTGCGCTTTGAGTACAAATGGCTGTTCGCCAATCAGCTGGCATCAAGCAGCACAAAGTAAGCGCCTATCCGCACTTGTGCCCGGCGGCGTGAGCACCGATACTGGATAAATGAACTCCGATAGCCTCCTTATAAATCAGTTGCTTATCGCAATGCCCGGCATGGCGGACCCGAATTTCAGCTCGACCGTCACCTTGATCTGTGAACATAACGATGATGGTGCGCTCGGCATTATCATCAATCGTCCCTTAACCCTGAAGCTATCGGGGCTCTTCGAGCAGCTATCGGTCGAAGACGTTGACCCTGCCGCAGCCAGCAATCCAGTCATGTCCGGCGGGCCCGTCGGAACGGAACGCGGCTTTGTTCTGCATGGCAACGACCACAGCTTCGAGAATACGCTGGCTGTGTCGGACGATATCCAGCTGACACTTTCTCGTGATGTTATTGACGCCATGGCCATCGGCGACGGGCCGGAAAAATCGCTCGTCGCGGTCGGCTATGCGGGCTGGGAGCCTGGACAGCTCGAAGAGGAGATGCTGGCCAACTCCTGGCTCAACGTTACGGCGACACCGGAGATCGTTTTTGACACACCCTTCGAGGAACGCTGGAACTTTGCCGCTCGATTGCTGGGCGTCGACATCGCCAGCATTTCCCCGGATGCCGGTCACGCCTGACTTGTCTCAACCCCGAACAATCCTCGCTTTCGATTTTGGACTGCGCCGTATTGGCGTTGCCGTAGGTCAGGATATAACCGGTTCCGCAAGTCCGCTGGGCGTAGTCGCTAATCGCGAAAACGGTGTGGACCACGGTGCCATAGCGGCATTGATCAAAGAATGGTGCCCAACTGAAATTGTCGTCGGCATGCCTTCTCATGCGGATGGTTCGCCGAGCATTGTTCAGGAATCTGTCGAAGCATTCATTGAGGAATTGCAGCGCTACGGACTAAGCGTCGAAACCGTAGACGAACGCTATACCTCGATTGAAGCAGAGCAGGCGCTAAAAGAGGCCCGCGTGGCCGGTACGCGCGGTCGCATATCCCGGGAAATGATTGACGCGGCAGCGGCAGTATTTATCGCTGAAAGATACCTCTCATCCCGGTAGAATGCTCCCGCGATGGAGCAAGACGACACCAAACTGCAGTTCGATCCGAAAGGTAAGCTGCGGCACTTATTGTCGTTGAAGGGACTCGACGCGGCGCTGTTGACTGAGCTGCTGGACGACGCTGAAACTTTTCTGACCGCTCCGGGCGCATTGGCGGCACGCCATGGGTCTCTGGCGGGTCGCACCATCGGCAACCTGTTTTTCGAGCCGAGCACCCGTACCCGTGCATCGTTTGACCTGGCTGGGCGCCGGCTCGGCGCCGATGTACTGAACCTGGACGTCAATACCTCTTCACGTAAGAAAGGCGAAAGCATTCTCGATACGATCTATACGCTCGAGGCAATGCAGGTTGATGTCATGGTGGTTCGCGATGCTGGCAGCGGTGTCCCGGCCTACATAGCGCGCCACGTCAAAGACCACATATGCGTCCTTAATGCCGGCGAGTCGGACGTTTCGCACCCGACGCAGGGTCTGCTGGATCTGTTAACGATTCGCCAGCACAACCCTGACTTCAAGAACCTGAGCGTCGCAATCGTCGGCGATATTCAGCATTCGCGCGTTGCTATGTCAGCTTCGGAGGCCTTGCAGACGATGGGAATCGGAGAACTGCGTCTAATCTCACCACCGGCACTGGCGCCCGACGCCGACAGGTTTCCGGGCGCACGTATCATCGACAACATCATCGACGGATTCAAAGATGCTGACGTTGTGATGGCACTGCGAATTCAACGTGAACGCATCGGCAATCTCGACGGAGTTCCCGGTATCGACGAATACTTTGCGAACTACGGCGTCAGCCGCGAGAGCATGAAGCTCGCGAAACCCGATGCGATCGTCATGCATCCCGGTCCGATGAATCGCGGCATCGAGATAGAGGGCGCGCTTGCGGACGGTCCGAGTTCGGTCATTACCACACAGGTCACGAACGGTGTTGCCGTACGTATGGCGGTACTTGATCGTATCGGCAAAATGATGAGCACACGGTGATTAACACCGCTCAGCAAGCCGCGCAGCACAATCGGAATACCATCTTTGTCGAAGATGGCCAGATGCTGGGCATTGACGAATTTCCCGGCGACCAGTTCATCATGCGCATCCGCGCGCCGAAGTGCGCCGCTGCGGCACAACCAGGCAGTTTCGTGTACGTCAGCTGTGACTACACACTGCCAATGCGCAGGCCACTATCGATCATGCGCGTCGAAGACGAGTGCATAGACATCCTCTACAAGATCGTCGGTGACGGACTCCGTTGGCTATCGAAAAAGCGACCCGGGGACCTGATCAGTATACTCGGCCCTATTGGGCAACCGTTCCGACCCTCTGTAGATCGTCCGAAAATCCTGTTGATCGGTGGTGGTGTCGGGATACCGCCTATGATTTTCGTCGCTGACCATTTACGACAACAGGGCGGCAACTGGGAAACCCTGGCGATTCTTGGGTCCGAATTGCCTTTTCCTTTCAAATTGCGGACATCGGCTATCGACACACCGTGGGTTGACGCGGGTATCAATGCGACGATGCCGTTGCTTGAGGATTGGGCCATCCCATGTCGGCTGGCAACGCTCGCCGGTTTCGATGCGTGCTTCGATGGTTATGTGACCGACCTGGCCGATAAATGGCTGTCCGTTTTGCCCGCTGACGAGCTTTCCAAAGTAGAGATATTCTCCTGTGGCCCGACCCCTATGCTGAAAGCAGTCGCCGCGCTGGCAGTTAAATACGACCTGCCGTGCCAGGTCTCGCTCGAAGAGTTCATGGCTTGCGCCGTCGGTGGTTGCGCAGGATGTGCCGTAAGAATCAACACGCCTGACGGCGAAGCAATGCAGCGAGTTTGTGTTGATGGCCCGGTTTTCGAAGCATCCTCTGTCATTTGGTAGGAGGCGTCTCGACCGGCTCGACGCGGACGCAATTGCGACCGGCGAGCTTGGCGGCGTATAAAGCCAGATCGGCCCGCTCGATAATAGAATTCACATCATCACTTTTGCGCGCCTGAGTGATGCCGAGACTTATGGTCGCCGTGACTGTTGAATCACCAACATGCAACGGGTTTTCATCGACCCGCCGGCGTATTCGTTCGGCTATTTCCTTGCTTTCCCTGATGTCCGTATTCTGCAAAATAAACAAGAACTCATCGCCACCGTAACGACCGACCGTATCAACTTTACGGGCGCCGGCCATAATGCGACTGGCCAGGCCACGCAATACGTGATCACCCACCCGATGTCCGAGTGTATCGTTGATATCTTTGAAGTGGTCGAGGTCCGCCATCACCAGGCACAGCGCTTTTTGATCAACTGCCGCACTGGCCAGCGCCGCTTCCAAGGAGTCCAGTGAGAACGCCCGACTGCTCAAACCGGTCAACGCATCGGTTATTATTTGTTGTCGCGCGGCATCCACCGTTCGCTGCAGGTGAGTCACCCTGTCTTTGAAGTACGCCTCTATCGCCAGTGACATGTCCAGCGCCGTGATCTTGAGGATGAACTGAACGAAATTATCAAAGGCAGTGTGATCGTCTCGAATACTCTCTGGAATATTTTCGATCAACAAACTTTGCAGCAAACGATAACTGCATTGGTAAAGTCGCAACGACACTCCAGCTCGCTCATGCGCCAGCCCAATTCGGAATCGATCTTCAAAATACTCTTGATGCTCAAAGCCGACTGCGAGGGTCAATAAATAGCGGTGGTGCAGGTCTTTGAGCCTGAGTGCATCAGATTCAGTGCGGATAACGGCTTTGACTTCATCATGCTGACTCAGCGCCGCATAGAGTTTGTCGACGATGACCGTGACATTCGGCTGAACAAGCTTTTTCTGGAACGCATCGGCATGGTCGTGGTTTTCACGACCCGTCAAACCGCAAAGACTAAGAAGCCCGGCGATCCTGTCGGCATTAAATGGCGATAGGTCACAAGATTCCGGACACATTGGCTGCTCACCATTTGGATAACCTTCGCTATGTTAGCGTCGCCCCTGCGTCACTGTAATACGTACAAACGGCGACTTCGACCTGGTGTGAGTATGCTCAGCCGCCGAAATTGACCTTGGCTTCGAGGTTTGCACGCGAATCGGCGTGCGACATCGCTTCGTCCATGGTGATAGTGCCCTTTTTGTAGAGCTCCAAAAGTGCATCGTCAAACGTAACCATGCCTTGTTCACCACTGTCCTTGTGCGCTTCTTTAACCGCGGAAATATCACCTTTGAGGACGAGATCCTTGATATGCGGTGTATTCAACATCAGCTCAACCGCTGCTACACGTTTGCCATTCCGGGCTCGCACCAGGCGTTGCGATAAAATGGCGCGCAGATAATGCGCCAGATCCATGAAGACCTGTCCATGCTGTTCCTGCGGGAAAAGGTTAATAATTCGATCCAGCGTTTCGGGCGCGTTGTTGGAGTGTACCGTCGCGAGAACCAGGTGACCGGTACCCGCCATATCGAGAGCGGCTCGCATTGACTCCGTATCGCGAATCTCGCCAATCTGGATAACGTCCGGGGCAGCACGTACCGCGCTCTTCAACGCACGGCTGTAAGACTTGGTATCCAGGCCGACCTCGCGCTGATTGATGATTGACTGCTTGTTCGGGTGCAGGAATTCGATCGGATCCTCAATTGTAATGATGTGTGACGACGTCTTCTCGTTGCGATGATTGATCATCGCCGCAAGCGTTGTCGATTTACCGGCACCCGTAGCACCCACCATCAAGATCAATCCGCGGCGCAACATAACCAGATCCTTGAGCTGGTCCGGCATCCCGAGCTCTTCGAGAGTTGGCAGGTCCGAGGTGATGTAGCGCAACACCATTGAAACACTGCCACGCTGATGAAAAACGTTAACGCGGAAACGTCCGAGACCCTGCTCAGACAATGCAAAGTCGATCTCCAGATCCTTGTTGAACTGATCCATCTGTTCTTCGGTCATGAGTTCGAACGCCGCCTGTTTCACCATCTTCGGCGTCATCTCGAGTTTGTTGACCGGCATGATTTTACCTTCGATTTTGATCTTGGCCGGAGAAAACGGCGCGAAGAAAAGGTCAGAAGCCTTTTTCTCAACCATCAATTTAAATAGCGGTTTGACGTTCATTTACGGGTTGTCCCTGTGAGCTCAGAATGTTTGAGCCGAATCCTCTTCCATGATCCGCAGACTCTCGGATTGCTGATCGGCAAGCGATGAGTCGCGTTTACTTTCTAGCTTGATACGCAGGCGCAACTCGTTCTTGGAGTCAGCGTTACGCATGGACTCTTCGTAGGTGATTGTGCCTTCTTCATAGAGTTGAAACAGCGACTGGTCGAAGGTCTGCATACCAAGACGCGTTGACTTGGCCATGATCTCCTTAATCTCACCGACTTTGCCCTTGAAGATCAAATCCTGGATCAACGGCGTGTTGAGCATGATTTCCATCGAAGCAACACGACCAATGCCACCTTCGCGCGGCACGAGGCGCTGCGATACAAACGCCTTTGCGTTCAACGACAAGTCCATCAACAATTGCTGACGGCGTTCTTCGGGGAAAAAGTTGATAATTCGATCGAGCGCCTGGTTCGCGCTGTTGGCGTGCAGTGTTGCAAGGCAAAGGTGACCGGTTTCGGCGAACTGAATGCCGTACTCCATGGTTTCTCTGTCTCGAATCTCACCAATCAGAATGACATCGGGTGCCTGTCTTAAGGTGTTTCTAAGTGCCGCATGCCAGGATTCGGTATCGACGCCGACCTCACGTTGGGTAATCACACAACCCTTGTGCGGATGAACATACTCAACCGGGTCCTCAATCGAAACGATATGGCCACGAGAATTCTCGTTGCGATGGCCGATCATCGCCGCGAGCGTTGTTGATTTACCTGAGCCGGTACCGCCAACGATTATACAAAGACCACGCTTGTTCATGACGACATCTTTGAGGATCGGTGGAAGTTCGAGGTCCTCGAGCGTTGGTATCTCGGTTGTAATCGTACGAAGAACGGCACCGACCATGCCTTGCTGAATAAACGCGCTTACACGGAACCGACCGATACCCTGCGGAGCGATAGCAAAGTTCGCTTCCTTGGTCGCATCAAATTCCTTGATTTGTTTGTCGTTCATGATTGAACGCACCATGATCGCCGCCTGGTCCGCCGACAACGGGGTGTCTGTCGCTTTGTGAATCGTGCCATCGACCTTGATCGCCGGCGGAAAAGCTGCCGTAATGAATAAATCCGAACCTTCCCGTTCGACCATTTTTCGCAAAAGGTTTTGCGTTAGCCGTACCGCTTGTTCGCGTTCCATCGTCTCTTACTCCAATCAAGCCGTGCCAGTCAGCGCGACCTTAGAAATTTTCCTTATTGGCCGCCCTGAAGCGCGCCTCTTCCTTGTTGATCAATCCCTTCGTCAACAAATCTTTCAGGTTCTGATCCAGCGTTTGCATACCGACGCCCTGACCGGTTTGAATCGCCGAATACATCTGCGCGATCTTGCCCTCGCGAATCAGATTTCTGATAGCAGGTGTACCAACCATAATTTCATGTGCCGCGATTCGACCGCCACCGACCTTCTTCAACAATGTCTGTGATATTACCGCCCGCAATGACTCAGATAGCATTGCGCGAACCATCTCCTTTTCGGCCGCCGGAAACACATCGACAATACGGTCAATGGTTTTTGCAGCTGAACTTGTATGCAGTGTTCCAAATACCAGGTGGCCGGTTTCAGCGCCGGTCAGTGCAAGGCGGATCGTCTCCAGATCGCGCAGCTCGCCGACGAGGATGACATCAGGATCTTCACGTAACGCCGAGCGCAACGCTTCGTTGAAGCCGAGCGTATCGCGGTGAACTTCGCGCTGATTGACGAGTGACTTCTTCGACTCGTGCACAAATTCGATAGGATCCTCGATGGTGAGGATATGATCCGGCTTGTTGTCGTTAATGTAGTCGACCATCGCGGCGAGGGTGGTACTTTTGCCCGAGCCAGTTGGTCCCGTTACAAGCACGATTCCCCTGGGATGCATTGCCAGATCCTTAAAAATAGGCGGCGCACCAAGATCATCAAGCGTCAGAATTTCCGACGGAATAGTCCTGAACACCGCGGCTGAGCCCCGGTTCTGATTGAACGCGTTGACTCGAAAACGGGCCAGTTTCGGAATTTCGAAGGAGAAATCGGTCTCAAGAAACTCCTCATAATCCTTACGCTGCTTGTCATTCATGATGTCGTACACCATGCTATTGACGTCCTTGTGGGTGAGTGCCGGCATATTGACGCGCTTGATGTCACCATCAACGCGAATCATAGGCGGCACGCCGCCTGACAAGTGCAGATCTGAGGCGTTGTTCTTTACCGTGAACGACAACAGTTGGGCAACGTCGACGGCCATAATTCTCCCTCTTTTGTTGGCGCTGGACTTACCATAACCCGGCGCATAATTGAGCCTAGTATAGCGAAGCAACCGGACTAAAACGTGATTGGAGTCACGGAAAACTTGCGAAAAATCACCGATTTGCTGGCGTTTTCAGCTAATGAAGCCGGACGCGAGCCCGATGCGGTGAAATTGCTTGCCGTAAGCAAGAAACAGCCACTTGAGAAGATTCTTGCTGCCGTAAACGCGGGCCAACGCGATTTTGGCGAAAACTTTGTTCAGGAGGGACTCGGGAAGATCGGCCAGACCAGAGACCTGGGCCTCGTCTGGCACTTCATCGGGCACCTGCAGAACAATAAAACACGTGTGGTCGCGGAGAACTTTGACTGGGTTCACACCATCGACAAACTAAAAACAGCGCGACGCCTGAGTGAGCAGCGACCAACGTCGCTCGGCCCGATTAATATCTGTATACAGGTTAATATCGACAATGAAGACGGCAAGTCCGGCATCGCGGCCGACGAATTGCCAGAGCTTGCGGCCGCCTGCGCCAGGCTACCGAATCTCGCATTACGTGGTCTGATGTGCCTGCCCATCGCAAGAACCGAATTTGCTCAGCAGCGAATTCCTTTTGCGGGGCTGCGTGAATTGGCTGGCAAGCTACAATCTGGTGGAATTGAGATGGACACGTTATCCATGGGTATGAGTGGCGACTATCGCGCCGCAATTTTTGAAGGCGCGACCATTGTACGCATAGGTACGGCCTTGTTTGGTGATCGAGACTAGAACTATGGATTACGGGAAGGTTGCATTTATCGGCGGCGGCAACATGGCTCGCGCCCTGGCTGGCGGAATGCTGGCGGCGGGGTACCAGCCGCAGCATGTATTGATCTCCGAACCGGTTGCCGGGCATCGCGATTGCCTTGCAGAGGAGTTTCCGGCTACGGTTATCAGTGACAATAATTCAGAGGTTGTTCGTGAGGCCGAGTGCATAGTGCTGGCCGTAAAGCCGCAGATACTGTCGGATGTTTGTAAACCACTGGCTGCCGCAGTACAGCGAACGAAGCCCCTCGTGATCTCGGTCGCCGCCGGTGTGCGCAGCAGCGACATTGACAGCTGGCTCGGCGGTGGGCTCGCCGTTGTGCGCGTCATGCCCAATCAGCCCGCACTACTTCGCCTCGGTATTTCCGGCATGTACGCCAATGACAAGACGAGCAAAGAACAGCGACGGGCGGCGAACAATATCGTTGCGACAACCGGGCCCGTCGTGACGGTAGCCAGTGAAGACGATATCGATACGGTAACCGCCGTCTCCGGAACCGGCCCGGCCTACTTTTACCTGCTCATCGACATGCTCGTGGATGCTGCCCGGCAAATGGGGCTGGATAACGAATCGGCGCTTGCCCTGGTTCTTGAGACCGCACGGGGCGCGGGCGAAATGGCAGAACAATCGGGTGAAACTATGGATAAACTTATTGCCCGTGTGCGCTCACCGGGCGGCACCACAGCGGCTGCTTTTGACTACCTCGACAGTACGAACTTTCGTGATATCTTTACTACCGCCGTCACCGCCGCAAGAGACAGGGCCATAGAGCTCGCCGACCGGGCACACGAGACGGGCAAGGACTGAGCTATGCCTTCAAACCTTATTTCGGCTTTGGTATTCATCGTCAACGCATTGGCGAGTCTTTACCTGCTGGTGCTGTTACTGCGATTCTGGTTGCCGTGGTTAAAAGCTGATTTTAGAAACCCTCTTGCGCAAGGAATACTGAAACTGACCTCACCAGTCGTTGTGCCATTCCGGCGCATTGTACCGTCGTTTGGGAGACTGGATACCGCGACGATTTTGGTCGCATTCGTCGTGCAATATCTCGCGCTACTGCTCATCCTTCTGATCGCCGGCGCCAGCGCGACTTTTTCGACGATCGCGATCAGCGCAATCGCAAAGCTCATTCTGTTGTCATTGAACCTGTTTATGTTCGGGATTTTTGTACGAATCATCCTGAGTTGGATTTCACCGGGTCAGTACAATCCGGCAACCGCAATCATCTTCACACTGACAGAACCTGTCCTGCGACCTTTTCGTCGAATTATTCCGCCGATGGGCGGCTTCGATATCTCACCGATATTCGCCATTATCGCGTTGGGGGCACTAACGAGACTCATTATGGGATTCAATCAATTAGGCGTATAGAGGCAGAACTTGAGGCTTGCATCCGCGCTGCTGGTGATGACAGGATCATTGCCGTAAGAGTGCATCCACGTGCCAAACACAATGAGATAACCGGTGTCAGGGATGGGCAGTTGCAAATTCGTACCACCGCTCCACCCGCCGATGGCAAGGCTAATAAAGCGGTCCGGAAAATGCTTGCCAGGTATCTTGAGGTCGCACCATCCACGCTAACGCTGCTTCGCGGAGAATCTCAGCGTAACAAGCAATTCCTCATCCGCGCCTAAATGGTTTATAGTGATTTGAAATAAAGGGATAAGTGTCATGATTCAAAGAACACTACTAACTTTGGTATTTGCTTTGCTTTCCGCCTGTGGCGGCCCGGGCGAATCGGCCGATGTGCCCGAATCACAACCGGCGGAGGCGACTTCTGCCGACATCGGCAATCACATTGTGCATTTCAGCGCGCAATCCACCGACCAGCTGCCGCCCAGTGTTGCTCGTGAGTACAATATTGTTCGCAGCAAGAATCGCGCGATGCTCAATGTTTCAGTTATCAGTAAGGCGGATAGCAAACCCGTTAGCGCCGAGGTTACCGTCAATACGGTCAATCTGACGGGACAACTCAAGAACATCACTATGCGTGAGATCAGGGAAGGCAGGGAAGATCAGGATGCGATCGTCGCGATCTACTACATCGGCGATACGACAGTTGCCAATCGCGAAGTGCTTGTTTTCGATATCAGCGTCAAACCGGAGGGTGAGGAAACCACCTCCGAGCTTCGTTTCAAACGACAGTTCTATAGCGACTAGCTTATTCCCGGTATCCGGGCATGCCTTGAGCAAAAGGCTTTTTTCGCTTACGCGCATTCAAAACATGTGTTATCGTCGCGCTGCTTTCGCTGCGGGCGTTTGTCCTCCGGACATCAGCCTGCTTTTGTTTTTATTGAGGAGTCAGTTTTTCATGGCAGCAAACACCAAGAAGCCACCAACCAAGTCTGAGATCTACGCAAAGATCGTTGACGACACGGGTTTGACGCGCAAAGACGTAGCAGCAGTTTTCGAATCACTCAACGGCCAGATCAAGAAGAATCTTGGTAGTCGCGGCGCTGCAGAGATGTTCACCATTCCCGGTCTGCTGAAAATGCGTGTTGTGAAGAAGCCGGCTCGCAAGGCTCGCAAGGGCACCAACCCGTTTACGGGTGAAGAGATGATGTTCAAAGCAAAACCAGCAACCAAGGTTGTGAAAGTTACTGCATTGAAGGGCCTGAAAGACATGGTATAAGTGGCATTGCCCCTGTCTGCGACGTGTCGCGCACAGGGCGTACTGCTACGAAGAAGCCGGGCTTGCCCCGGCTTTTTTACGCCTGCGATCTGCCGACAAATTCTGTGACAGCCTCACGAAGCTCGACGAGCCTGCCATGAAAAAAATGCTCGCCGCCCGGAATGATCAGTAATTCCGGCCCGGGATCCAGCCCGTTGACCCAATCAATAGTTTCATCAATGTCAACCAGTTCATCCTGATCACCCTGGACGATTAGCCACGGGCGGGCAGGCTGCGAATCCAGACCTGAGGCGAAACGCGATATGGCAGGGGCGACGCTTATTAGCCCATCAACCCTGGTGGCAACAGCGGCTTTGACAGCGATCGCTGCACCAAATGAGAATCCCGCGACCCAAATCGGTAACTCCGGATCACGTGCTCGCATCCAGTCAATCGCTGCAAGGGCATCATCAAGCTCGCCGTTACCCTCGTCGTAGCCGCCGTCGCTTTTTTCCGTGCCTCTGAAATTAAACCGCAATGCGGCAAACCCCATGCGTACAAAAGCCCGCGCCAGAGTGTGTGCAACCTTGTTGTGCATAGTCCCGCCGTGCTGCGGGTGTGGGTGGCAGACAACCGCGTTGCCAACCGGTCCCTGCCCGGATGGAAGCTCGAGAATCGCCTCAAGTCGGCCTGCCGGCCCGTTGATAAATAGTCTTTCAGCTTGCGGCGATTTGGACATTGTGGTTTCCGGGGTGGATAGATTCGTGAATATTGCTGTAAAATTATGATCTTATGTAATGTCGGAAGCAATCGATGCCTGAACTCAATGTCATACATATCGCCATAATTGCAGTGATGACCGTCATCGGTGCCACTGTCGGATGGGTTCTGCGTGGCAAGCGGTCACAAGAAGAGAAAGCCGCGGTAAGCGCTGGCTGGCAAGATCAGATCAATGCACAACGAACTGAACATGACCGCCTGACAGACCAGAACAAAGCCTTGATGGAACAGATCAGCCAGTATCAGGCATCAAACAGGGATGCCAAAAATCGTGCCAGGGAATTATCTCAAGCGATTCAGGAGGCCTTCGCCCGGCGCGATGAGTTGCAACGCGAGATCAAGGACATCCGTGGGAATCTCGAAGTTGCCGTGCATGAACGCGACCAGTTGCAATCTGACATCAGCGCAAATGAAAGCGAACGCGCGCAAGCGGAAGAAAAAGATGCACGTATCGGCAAGCTTCAGCTTGAACTCGAAAACTGGCAAAACAGGCTGCCACCGCTGATCGAGAAGTTCCGGCAGAAAAATCAGGATGCGGAACAATTGGCGGCTGAGCTGGCCGAGGCGAATGAGTGCATTGCAAAACTCGAAGCGTCCAGTGCGCAGGCACAGACCCATATTGAACCAGTACGCGATCCTGATACGCTGACCGACGGGCGCGACGCATCCAATGATTCAATCGATGACGACAACGCTGCAATTGACCCGCAGGAGGAGCCCTGTCCTGAGCCCGAGCCTGAGCCCGAACAAGAGCCCGAGCCCGAGCCGCAGCCTGATGTCGGACTCGGGAGCGACGACGATACGGACGACGAGGACGACGAGGACGACGAGGACGACGAGGACGACGGTTCGATCAATGAACCGATCAACGGTGCACGTGACAAGTTGCAGTCGATCAAGGGTGTCGGTCCTGCTATAGAAAAGACGCTCAATGAAATGGGTATATTCAGCTTTCAGCAGATTGCGGATATGAGTGAGTACGACATCGATCGTATTGCAAAGCGCCTGAAGGGATTCCGCAGTCGCATCTACCGCGAAGACTGGATAGGCCAAGCGCGGGATTTGCGTGATCAGGATTGACTTTTCGGGCGACAAGAATAGTCACCGCTACCATTCTCGCTAGTGGCCTCGCCATCGCTCCATCGCTCGACCAGGATGAATCGACCGGACCGCCGGCGACCAACGCGGCACAAATCGACCCACTGCCAATTCAACCTCCACAGTTTCAGCTCCACTGGCAACAACACAAATTAGCGCTATCCGGCCACACAACTTCTCTTCAACATGAGCGGGACCTGCTGCAGCTTGCATATTCTTCCTACCCCGAAGACTCTATAGTTACTGATTTTCAACCACTCGGCATCACCCCCTCGTATTGGGAAGGCGCGACGATCCAGGCTCTCTGGTTGCTCTCGGAGACAACATCAGCACAAGTGGAACTGTCAGCCGGTGAGATTTCGATTCGCGCGGTCACTGCAAACAAAGCCGACTGGAAAAGCCGACTGGATACCCTGAGAAAGGTGCTTCCGCCTGCTGTTTCGATTAGCGTCAACGCTCTCTTTGTTGGCCCTCAAGTCAGCGTTCCGGATATTTGCGGACGAGCGTTTTCGACCTTGCATGTGGGACCCATCAATTTCGAGCAATCCAGCGCAGAGTTTCGAAGTTCGGCGCTACCGCGTCTTGAGCGTGTGATAGCGCTCGCGAAAGCTTGCAGTAGTTCGATAATATCAATTACCGGGCACACGGACTCGTCAGGCAGCGTGTCGTGGAATCAACGCTTAAGTTTGCAGCGCGCGAATGCAGTCGGCAATTACATGGTTGCGGGGGGCATCGCTCGCGACCGGCTGCAAGTCTCCGGTGCCGGGTCAATCGTGCCAATAGCTGACGACAGCACCCGCTATGGCCGTAGTATCAATCGCCGCATTGAAATTTCGCTGAGCAACGCAGACCGTGCGGCCGAGCTCGACAATTCGTCGTCATCCGTCAGGTGAAGTCAACTTCAGAAGCTCAATGGTGAAAATCAGCGGTGTATTTGGCGGTATCACCGCCCCTCTTCCCGCCTCACCGTAGGCGAGCTCTGATGCGACCACAAGTTCACGTGTTTCACCTTCAAGCATGCATGGAACGCCCAGATCCCAACCCTTGATCACCTGGCCGGCGCCAAGCTGGAATTGAAAAATATCAGCGCCGGACTCCCAGACAAACTGGCCGTGACGATCTTCGGCCGATTCATCCAACTGCCATAGCCATACATTGGTATCTGCGTAATCGCCTTTGACCGCGGCACGACCATAGCCCGCTTTCAGGATTCTTGCCGACAAACCCGGAGCAATTTCAATGTTCCCCGATTCGTCTGCTACCGGGCAGGCGTGCTTTTTTGCCGTATCAGCGCTTGCAGCCACATCAGCTGGTCCTGACGACGGGTTGCACGCTGCCAGTGTCATGACAGAAGTGATCGTGACGAGCGCAAAAAATTTGTTCATTTTTCTGAGTCCTCGAAATCCAGTGATGCGGAGTTGATGCAGTATCGCAGACCGCTCGGTTGCGGGCCATCCTCGAAGACGTGCCCGAGATGCGCATTGCAGTTCTTGCACACGACCTCATTTCGCTGCATACCGTGACTCTCGTCGGTCTTGATGCGCACAGCTTCTTCGGCCAACGGCAGCCAGAAGCTCGGCCAGCCCGAACCCGAGTCGTATTTGTGGTCTGATTTGAACAAGGCCGCATCGCAACAGATACAGTGATAGGTCCCATCCGCCTTGTGATCGACGTACTTGCCCGTAAACGCGCGTTCCGTTGCGGCGTTTTGCGTGATCCTGAATTGCTCGTCGTTCAGCCGGGTGCGCAGCTCTTTGTCGTCAGGATTGCTCACTGCCTGCCTCTTTATCGGTATCCAGCAAATACTCGTTCATACGTTGTACGTATTCAGCCGGATTTGGAAGCGCAGACCCTTCTGCCAAAAGTGCATGATCAAGAACAATATTGGACAAGGCTGCAAAACGCCCGTCATCCGCCTCTGCCGACAACCGGACCACGAGAGGATGTTCTATATTGATCTCCAGAATCGGTTTTGACTCCGGGAGTTCCTGACCACTTGCCTCCAGCATGCGACGGACCTGTGGATTAATATCCTGATCACCGGCGACCACGCAGGCCGGTGAATCGACCAGCCGACGGCTGATATGCACAGCCTCGATACGATCGCTCAGCACGCCCTGAATTTTCTCCAGCAATCCCTTGTTCTCATCATCAAGCTTGTCCTGTTCTTTCTCGTCGTCCTCGTCCGGCATATCAAGCGCCTCACGGGCGACGTCGACCAGGGCCTTGCCTTCATACTCGGCAAGACTGTCCGCTAACCAGGCATCGATACGGTCCGTAAGCAACAGCACCTCGATCCCGCGACTTCGCAACTGCTCGATATGCGGACTGGCTACTGCAGTCGCATAGTTTTCCGCAAGAATGTAGTAAATCTTATCCTGATCCGCCTTGGCCCGCTGCAAGTAGTCGTCCAGTGACTGATCCTGCGTGTCGTTGTCGTTATGCGTCGTGGCGAAGCGCAATAATTTCGCGAGCCGGTCTTTGTTGCCCTGATCTTCGACAAGACCTTCCTTGAGTACCTGGCCAAATTCATTCCAGAATTTCTGATATTCGCCCTTTTCGGCGGCGATATTTTTCAGCATCTCAAGAACACGGCGGGTGAGCGCACTGCGCATCGCTGCAAGTTCAGGATTTTGTTGCAGCAATTCACGTGAGACGTTTAACGGCAGATCCGATGAGTCCACCACACCCTTTACGAAGCGCAGGTACAGCGGCAGAAACTGCTCCGCGTCATCCATGATAAACACGCGCTGAACGTAAAGTTTTAGTCCTCTTGGTGCTTCCCGGTTCCACATATCGAACGGGGCGGCGCTCGGAATGTACAACAGGCTGGTGTATTCGCGTTTACCTTCAACACGGTTGTGGCTCCATGCCAAAGGATCCGAAAAATCATGCGACAGGTGCTTGTAGAACTCCTTGTACTCATCGTCAGTCACCTCGGATCGCGGCAGCGTCCAGAGCGCCGTTGCAGAGTTGACGACTTTCAGTTCGGCATCTTTTTCACCAATTGCCAGCAATGAAACCGGGAACCCGATATGGTCCGAATACTTTCGAATCAGAGTTTCGATACGGAAAGATTCCGCAAACTCGCTCTCATTTTCTTTGAGATGCAGGGTTACCCGTGTGCCACGTTCCTCACGCTCGATATTCTCGATCGTGAATTCACCCTCACCTTCAGACTCCCAGCGCACCGCCGCATCAGCATCCAGTCCGGCACGACGTGTTTCAACCGATACTTTGTCAGCCACAATGAAGGTGGAATAGAAGCCAACGCCGAATTGCCCGATCAGATGTGCATCGTGCTGTTTGTCGCCAGTCATCTGCTGCAGGAATTCGGCGGTGCCGGACTTCGCGATCGTACCGAGATTGTCGATCACCTCATCACGCGACATGCCAATGCCATTATCGACTATGGACAGGGTTTTCTGCTCCTTGTCGAGCTCAATCCTGATACTGAGATCAGTATCGTCCGCCAGTAACTCAGGGCTGGCCAGCGCTTCGAATCGCAACTTGTCTGCCGCATCCGATGCATTGGAAATCAGTTCACGAAGAAAGATTTCCTTGTTGCTGTAAAGAGAATGGATCATCAGCTGCAGTAGCTGACGAACCTCGGTTTGGAATCCGAGGGTTTCGCGCTTGTCGCTCACGAGTTCGTCTCCCGACGTTGAAAGAGACCAACACGATATAGGCATCGCAGCCTATTTCAAGACCGCGAGAGATGTTCCGGTACGATTTATTCAGGCAGCAGGCGACCAGCTCGAAGACGGTGTAGTCACCGACCGGTACAGCAGCATTACGAAGAGCAGGATAGAAGTTGCGAGTGCGAGTGGCGGGTGCCGCAGTGCAAGCCATACGCCTGCTATTGCGCCTGCGCTTAGCACCAGGTACGAAAATAGTGCGTAAATGAAACGACGCAGTCGCTCTTTAATCAGTCCGACCATTCCGTAAAGGTCGTCAAGATCATCGAGATACTGCAGCAATCGTTCCATATCAGGGGCCTAGCGGACTATCGTCAGCAGCGGGCCGGAGCCTTCCGTTTCCACACCGCGAGAATCACCGTCATCCATAAGTGCATTATTGGATTCTTTTGCGTGCGCGATAGCACGGTGAAACAGTTCCCAGCGCTGGCGGGCCGATTCGCTCGTTAATGCCTCGATTGGCGATTCATCTTTCGGTTGTTTCTTTGACATACTCAAATCAACAGTTTCTCAAGTGGTAAACGAACTATAGATAGGCCGAATTCATGACTCCGTGAGGCAGGTCACAGCTTGCTTTGGAACTTCGCTCAGAACGGTATTTTTGGCTAAAAGTAAGACGCAGTTCCGGTGCATTTTGGGACGCGATTCACGCTGAACCAGTCAAGTTTTGAGGACGATTTGCCATTACGTAAAACGCCGGCATTTGGCCGGCGTTTTACGAGCATGCTTGATCATTCGAGAGTTCAGTCGTCGCTGCTTTCATCCTTGGACCAGTTACGTTTTACCTGGTCCGACCAGTCACGATAACCCTTCCATGAATACAGTGAAGGATCGATCCCCGAACGTCGGCTACGCGGTGTCGGCGCCTTCGAAATCCAGCGACGATACTGCTGCCAACCATCCGCGTCATTCGCAGCTGGCTCTTTATTATCCAGCGTCGCGTCTTTGGGTTTGGGGTCCCGCCCGGTATCCGTCCCGAAGCTGTCCGCCCACTTCATGTTCTTACTATCTGGCATGTGCTTGCTCAGTCAATCCTTTGTACAAATGCTAGCGTTCATTCACCATAAATCACAGGAACTGCATCACAATGCACCTCTGCATATTCGTTTTATTTATCAATGGGTTAGGGTCTGGTTTTACTTAATAACGTAGCACGGGTCATAATCTTTACCCGAAATTTTCATGCGCTGCTCTGAAACAAACGCCGCCAGCATCTTATCCAGCATATCCATTATTCGTTGCGAACCGCTGATCTGAAACGGTCCGTGACGCTCGATCTCCTCGGCTGTGTCCTCCCGCACATTGCCGGATACGATCCCGGAAAATACGCGTCGCAGATTTGCGGCCAGGATGTGGATCGGCAGGTCTTCGCTGATATCGAGACCCTGCATGGACTCATGTGTCGCGAAAAATGGTATCTGAAATTCGCGGTCAATTTTAAGTCGCCAATTGAAATAATAGGCATCGCCGTGATGCTCGCGAAATTTCAGTACATCCTTGAGGCCGCTTTTTATTTCCCTGGCCACAGCTTGCGGATCGTCGATAATCACTTTGTAGCGTCGCTGCGCTTCCTGCCCCAGAGTCGTACCTATAAATTCATCGATCTGCCGAAAGTACGATTCAGCACTGGCCGGTCCGGTCATAACCAGAGGCATTGGTTGAGCCTCATTATCCGGATGCAAAAGTATACCCAGCAGGTAGAGAATCTCTTCCGCCGTGCCGACACCGCCTGGAAATACCACGACGCCATGGCTGGTCCTGACGAAAGCCTCCAGCCTCTTTTCCATGTCCGGCATGATCACCAGCGAGTTTACGATCGGATTCGGCGATTCAGCGGCGATAATACCCGGCTCGGTTATCCCCAGGTAACGCCCGTTGTATCTTCTCTGTTTGGCGTGCCCGATCGTCGCGCCTTTCATCGGTCCTTTCATGGCGCCAGGGCCGCATCCGGTACACACGTCCAGCGCTCGCAGGCCCAGTTCGTAACCGACCAGTTTGGAGTAGTCATACTCCGCGCGACTGATAGCGTGGCCACCCCAGCACACGACCATATTGACCTCTGCCGGCGAAACCAGGAGTTTCGCATTGCGAACGATGTGAAACACGGCGTTGGTAATGCCTTCCGAGGTTTCAAGATCGAAGCGTCCGCTGTCGAAGATTTCGTGGCGTGCAAATACGATGTCTCGCAATACGGCCGATAACAGTTCGCGTGTACCGCGAATCATCCGCCCATCAACGAAGGCGGCAGCCGGCGCGTTCTTCAAAGCAACCTTGAGGCCGCGATCCTGTTGAATGAAACTCACCTCGAAGTCGCGATACCTCTGCAGGACTTCCTTCGTACCATCCGTTTCGTTGCCCGAAATCAATATGGCCAAGAGGCAACGTCGCAACAGCGGATAGAGACCGCCCTCACCGCTACACTTAAGAAGGTCGACCTCAAGCTGGGACAGAACTTCCAGGCTGCCCTCAGGCCAGACTTCGGCATCCACGAATGCCGGGGATTCTGCCGTCGCCGGGCTCATCCGTCAGGGACGAATTTCGATCGGGGTATTCTCGCCTGTCATCAGCCAGATATCGATCATGTCGGAATTCGAAACGGCGATGCAGCCATTGGTCCAGTCCTGAGTCTGATAATAAGCCTCTGAGTGTGACGGCAAGTTGGGTTGTCCGTGGATCATGATGTCGCCACCCGGATCCAGCCCAAACTGCTTCGCTTCGCGGCGGTCGGCGACGCTTGGGTAGGACACATGGATCGACAGAAAATAATCACTGTTGGGGTTACGCAGGTCCAAGAGATACCTGCCCTCAGGGGTCTTGAAATCACCCTCTGCCTTCTTGTCTCCCGTAGGGCTGATGCCCAGGGCAATCTTGAATGTCCGAAATATTTTGCCTTTGTTCAGCAGCTGAAGTACACGGTCCGACTTATCGATGATGACCTCGTCTGCGACCGGGAACTCACCAGCCCGCAACAATCCCGGCACCAGCAGCATCATTGGCAACAACAGTATTCTTGATCGATTCGTCATTCGCCTAGCCTAGCAAACCTCCGCCCTTTGGAAAACGGTCTTCATCACACTCGCGGCCGCTAAACGTTGCGCCCGACTATCCAGCCAATCGCGAACCCGATTCCACCAGCGACAGTCGTATAAGCAGGCAGATATCGGAAAATTTGCTCCGGATACGTCGCGTCTGTGAACATGCCATTGAGATTTACCGCGTACGCATAGTGTAGATAGAGACCCAGGCCGAGTGCCGGGATGGAGTAACCGACAACTCCCAATGGCAAGCGCATTCCGGTTCCAGACCATCGACCACCACCCCTATACAGCACCAATGCGGACATCAGTACCAAAATCGCAAGCGGAATCAGATTGCGAACTACATAGGGTCCACCACCCTGTACTTCATTGAACCAAAGCGCCGCGGCAGAGGATATCAGAATAACCGGGA
>Ga0114931_10001603_pt1 | contig 28855 bp, 26 predicted proteins | sample 2SBtaG_FD_89579 | JGI IMG/M metagenome (GOLD analysis project Ga0114931, IMG submission 89579) | Deep subsurface microbial communities from Kolumbo volcano to uncover new lineages of life (NeLLi) - 2SBTROV14_V59a metaG | ecosystem: Environmental > Aquatic > Marine > Volcanic | place: Kolumbo... | reverse complement strand
TACATCTAGCTGATGAACCTGCCACAAAATGCTCAATCAATCGTTCCTGCTTCTCCTTGCTTAATCTGCTCTTGCGCACTATTCCTATGATAACCTTCTTCTGTTATCTAGGACAGCCCCTACTAATTTATCCATTCTTTTGCCCGTTAAACATTGTAACTATATTATCAATATCGGCATTATAATTATGACATGACAAATATGCTTATAAGACAGTGGTGGCTCAGTTTAATTCTCGCAGCAGTTTCATTGTTAGCCTCCTATATCTATCCGCAGGTAAGTACTAACTTTTTAGCGCCTGCACTTGTAGTATTTATGAGGTATATCGCCATAATGTTCGTTGTGGCTGCGGTCTTGTCATATTACGTGTCTTATAAGAGAAGAAATATGCTGGTATCCCAGACCGGGCTTGATTCGATAAGAAAACTTAGCTGGAGGAAGTTTGAGGATTTGATCACGGAGGCATATAAGCAAATCGGCTACAGTATAAAGAGAGAGCCTGTCTCAGGGAATGATAACGGGATTGATATTATTGTCAGCAAACAAGGAAGTAAAACGCTCGTTCAGTGTAAGCAATGGCGGTCGAGAAGCGTAGGTGTAAAAGTAGTACGGGAGATGTACGGGATATTGAGTTCTAGCAATGCTGATGAGGTGCATATAGTAAGCTCGGGCAACTTCACAAAAGAGGCACAGTCATTTGCAGATGGTAAAGCAATAAAACTGATATATGGAAGAGAATTGTTAAATCTAATTTCAGACGCCCAAAAAACTACTCCCGAAAAGGATCATATAACTGAAAGCGAGAAAACATGTCCTGAATGCGGCTCTGAGATGGTGCTCAGAAAAGCGCGCAAAGGAAAAAATGCCGGTAATGAATTCTGGGGCTGCATACGGTTTCCCAAGTGCCGGGAGACTGTGAGCTTCTCAGGATGAATGGTGTAAATAATATTTCTTAATTTTAATCCGATCCGTATAGTTTAAGAGTAAGGTTTATAATAATGCTGATAGAGGAGCAAAATGATTTTATGATAGTTGCTTTTTTTGATTATTAACTCCTATAAATCGACGGGACCCCGATGAAAAATGGTAACTGGCCTGATCAGGTTAGAAGAATATGTGGAGCCCTGAGTATAGCTCACCCGATTGTGCAGGCTCCGATGGCTGGGGGGCCTTCCACGCCGGAATTGGTGGCGGCTGTTTCAAACGCAGGCGCGCTCGGGTCAATGGGAGCAGGATACCTTGCGCCTGAGGTTTTAGACGGGGATATCAAAAAAGTAAAGGCTCTCACCGACAAACCGTTCTCGGTAAATCTTTTCATCCCTGCTGAACCTGTAACCGATACACTGACAGAAGAGCTTTTAAGCATACTCAAGAGCTTCTCGGATGAGCTAGATGTTAATATGCCTGCTCTCACTGACGAGACCCCCGGAATTTCATTTGATGAGCAGCTTCAGGTAATCCTGGACAATAAAGTGCCTGTATTCAGCTTTACTTTCGGAGTCCCTGAAAGCCGCCACATGGAGGAGCTTCATAAGAGGGATGTAGCTGTAATCGGTACAGCAACCTCTGTTGAAGAAGGTGTATTGCTCGAAAAAGCCGGATGCACAGCGGTTACTGCTCAGGGCATTGAAGCCGGTGGGCATAGAGGGAGTTTCGGTGCTAATGGAGAAGTGCCTATGATAGGTAGCATGTCCCTGATCCCCCAGCTTTCCGACAAGCTGAGCGTCCCTGTTTTGGCCTCGGGAGGAATAATGGACGGGAGGGGTATAGCGGCGGCGCTCGCCTTAGGTGCATCGGGAGTTCAGCTCGGAACGGCGTTTCTGGGCTGTGAAGAAGCGCGGCTGCCGGATGTATGGCTTGAGGCTCTCATTGAATCATCTGATACAAGTACAGTTCTGACGAAGACGTTTACAGGCAAGCATGCAAGGGGAATAAAGAACAAATTTATAGAAGAGATGTCCGGGCTTGAGGATCAAGTGCCCGGATATCCCGCCCAACATAACCTTACAAAATCACTCCGGGCTGCTGCCAAATTTAAAGCGGCTCCTGACTTCATGTCGCTCTGGGCCGGGCAAAGCTCACCTTTAATCAGGCGCACTAACGCCGAGGAGCTTATCGAAGACCTGGTCAGTGAAACCGGAGAAGTTATCGTAAGGCTCAATCGAGGAATATAATTTTCAGCATTTAACACTCAGTCGTAAATTAACCCCTAAAAACCGGATGTACCCCACCCCTTATTTAAGCAGGATATAGAACAAACGCTCGTTCGATTGCGTGAAAATACACAGTCATTGCGCCTAGTTACACATTTTTTCATATAATTAAAAAAGTGCTTGGTTCTACTTGAATTTGAGTTAGTATCGTAAAAAAAGAAGGGGAGGTTTTATATGATACACAGGAAGTATTTCATAGTATTTTCTATTGCCGCCTTCGTTGCTTCGTTGATGTTTCTTACAGGAGAGGCCTACTCACACGGCTCGATGGAGACCCCTGTGAGCAGAATATATAACTGTTTTCTGGAGAACCCTGAGAACCCGAAGTCAGACGCATGTAAGGCAGCCGTACAGGCCGGAGGGACTCAGGCCCTCTATGACTGGAACGGGGTAAACCAGGGTAACGCGAACGACCGGCACCGGGAGATTATTCCTGACGGCAAGCTCTGTAGCGGAGGCAAGGAGCTGTTTAAGGGAATGGACCTTACGCGGGGCGACTGGCCTTCTACTATGATAGCGCCGGATGAGAACGGCAAGCTCGATTTCGTATTCCGAGTCACAGCCCCCCACAGCACTCAATACTTCAGGTTCTATGTAACGAGGGACGGATACGACCCCCGGGAGCCTCTGGAGTGGGCTGACCTTGGGAGCAGCCCGTTTTGCGAGATTAGCACTGTGACGTTAGATAACGGGAGGTACAGAATGACCTGCCCGTTTCCCTCCGGTAAGAGCGGAAAGCACGTGATATACGCCGTATGGCAGAGGGACGACAGCCCCGAGGCGTTCTATACCTGTATGGACGTAGAGCTCGGGGGCGGTGTCCCTAGTGTCTGGCGCTCCATCGGTGTCATACGCGCGCAACAGGACTTGTCTCCCGGCGATACAGTGACCCTAAGACTGTTCAATAGCTCGGGAGGGGACGCCGAGACTCATTCAATAACTCTTTCACAAGCTCAGACCGGCGCGGACGACTGGCCGTTTCACCTTGCCGAGGAAGTGAACTCTGCCTCGACCCTCGTTAAGATCGGCGTGCTCGATTCAGAGGGGAATATTGACCCTGTAAGGGAATCGCAGGGTAATACCGTGTACGTTTCCAGAGACACCGGGTTTTCTTTTGAGCTCGATGTAGAAATGCAAGATAATGGAGGTGGTGGTGGGGGAGGCGACGACGACGGTGGTAGCTGCGAGTGCTGTGAGCAGTGCGCTGACCCGGCTCCGGGCCCGGGGCCCGGAGGAGGTTTTGATTTTGCATACCCCGAGGGCATAGGAAATTACGGCCCTGGGACAGTCGCGCTCGGAACCGACGGTAACGTATACGAGTGCAGGCCGTTTCCAAACTCCGGGTGGTGTAATCAGAGCGAGCTGTACTACGCGCCGGGCACAGGTCTGGCATGGAGGGACGCATGGATAAAGATAAATTAACTAAAAGGTAATTTAGAAGGCTTTTGATGGGATATCTAAAGCCGGCTCTCCGGGAGGGGCCGGCTTTTTTATATAAACGCTACGAACTTTTTCCTAATTCCGAGCTTGCTCATTCTGGTTCGGAGGGTGTTGGGGTTAATGTCGAGCGTCTTTGAAGTGAATTTCAATTGCGGAGGCGTTTTGCAGGTTCTTCAGGAGTGCCCGGGAAGCGTTATCCAAAATATCCCGGAATTTAAGGGAGCCGTGAGCGCTCTTTAGAACCGGCGGCGCAATCTCTTCACGCCCGTTATTCTTAATTAGCTTTTCATGGCTTTCCTTTAGGGACTGCTCGGCTATCTTACACTCGGTGATGTCGAGCCGAATTCCCACAATCTCTTGCGGGCTGCCGTCGTCTCCGTTTATCAGCTCTGCCTGAGCTCTATTTCAGCTATTGTTTTCTCTGGTTTCTCGATTGATGCCATGAAACTCACCTGTTTCCTAGCTCCCCTTCTTTATCACGCAAAAGGCATTTAATCCTCTTAGATGTGATTTGTGAAGGAATGTACGCAGATTAGCCCTATTTCGTTTAGGAATACAGTCGGATTTTCGTCATTTGTAGATTTATAGATACCTACAGGAGTGTTATTGGATAGTTTTGAGCTTTTCTCTAGCTGTTTTAGCGGCTTTAGAATTTGGGTACTTATCGATAAGAGTGTTGAAGAAAAATTTGGCTTCCTCTTTTCTTCCGAGGTTCATAAGCGATAGTCCCTGTCCGAGGTATGCTCCCGGCAGCCTGCTGTCCTTGGGGCTCGTATCTATGAATTTCTGGTACTCAAGTATAGCGTCCTCGTATTTGCCTTTACTATAGCTTTCTGTGGCTACGATGTAATCGTCTTTGGGAGGATTCGGCGCTTGCGTATCCGGGTTTTTTCCGTTTGCGGTATCCGTATCCTCAGCGACTTTGTCTATCTTGCGCCTGAGCGTTATATTCTTTTTCTGCATGTTCTGTATCTCTTCGGCAAGGAGGAGCTGGTTATTCTCTATTCTCTCAACGTCACGTATCAACATAGCCTGATTGGATTCGAGGTGCTCAATGAGATTGTCCATTTTGTTCTCAAGCGCAGTCTGCCTTTCCTGGAGCTCCGCTATTTGGTCTACAGTGGGCAAGCAGCCTGCTCCGAATGGAGTAAGTATTAGTAATAAGAGAAGAGACCTTTTCATCACCGTCAATATAATACCTCTATATGGTGAATTTTTCACCTACCGTAATTACTTTACACAAATAATACCGGACTACACACAATGGGCGGGATACATGAGACAGGGGTCGGAGTAAAAGAAACAAGAGAGTCTCCGGGGAGGGAGATTAAGTTGTGTCAAATTACACAGCTCTTAAATGTAAATGGTATTAGATTCTGTATAAGTCCATACTGCGGATTAGCTTATATTCCAGGGCATTTAACACCTTAAAACGGCTGTAAAATTAATTTATGCCGAGAGAAAATTTAGATATGAGTTGAGAAGAAAAACAGGTAGAATTGGTATATTTGACATATACGGGCGTGAAGGTGCGTAAGAATTGAATCTAAGTAAACAGATAACACTCGGATACGCTTTGATGTTCCTTCTGATGCTGCTTGTGAGCGGGCTCTCGATTTACAGTATCTACAATCTGGACAGGGCGGCGTCAAATATTAAGGGACGTCACGCGACGTTGTCTAACCTCTTGTCGGACAAGAAGGGTCAGGGCGAGCAGGGCTTTTTCGCAAACGAGATGCTGCTCGAGTCGGTGAATATATCGGATGAGCAGCTTAAATATTCATATATCCTCATTTTTACGGTTGTAGGAATAACGCTTCTATTCGGAATAGTGCTTACGGTATTTATACCTAGAGTTATTACAAAGCCCATCATGAACCTCTTTAATGCAGCGGAGTCTGTGGCAGGCGGGGACTACTCGGTGAGGGTTAAGAGCGCTCATTCGTCAAGTGAGATCAATACACTGGTGAAGGCGTTTAACAATATGATTGACAATATCGACCGGAACAGCAGCGAGCTTCAGAAGAAAAACGAGGAGATACTGAAGCTCCTCGAGACCACAAAGAAGTTTAACGAGGTGCTTGAGTCGGAGATCGAGCAGGCCACAAGGGAGATAAAGGAGAAGCACAAAGAGCTTATAAAGAGGGAAAAGCTTGCTACTATCGGAGAGCTTGCGTCGGGTGTTGCGCATGAGGTGCGAAACCCGCTCTCTGGTATTGCGCTTGCTTTGGAGCTTATGCGCGATGAGACCGAGATCGAGGAGCACCACCATACAATATCCGACATTCTTCACGAAATCGTCAGGCTCGAGCGCATAGTTAAAGGGCTTTTCCAGCTAGGGCATCCAAAGAGCCTGAGCTTAATCGAGTGCGCGCCTAACGATATAGTCGAGAGGGCGCTTAGCCTAGTAAACATGAAGGCCAAGGCCAAAGGGGTGCTAATTGAAAAAGAGCTTTCGTGCAATAAGCAGTTCTGCGTAGACCATGAGCAGATTGAGCAGGTGGTGCTTAATCTGCTTATAAACGGTATTGAGGCGACAGACAGCTTCGGGAAAATTACGGTTATGACGAAGAGCGTAAACGGCTCGGTCGAGATTTCAGTGTCCGACACGGGGTGCGGCTTTTCTGACGATGAGATAGATAAGATCCTCCAGCCGTTCTACTCTACAAAGGAGTCCGGAACCGGACTCGGGCTCGCTATATCTAACAGGATTATTGAGGCTCACAAGGGTAATTTTAATATTACAAGCAAACGTGGGGTCGGGTCGAAATTCGTTGTTGAGATACCGCACGATCTTCATGATGATATAAACGGTTAATTTACGTAGGCCGCGGAAGCATAGGGTATTTCTTTATATGGAGTGGAATTCGGGATGCATAATAATTTAAAAGGGATCAATGATAAATGAGCTCACTAATACTGATAATTGAAGACGAGAGACTACTTTGTAAGCAGCTCCATAAGGCGCTTACTCAGGAAGGCTACTCGGTGATAACATCTTTTGAGGGCAGGGAAGGGGTTGAGATAGCCAAAAAGGAGAACCCCGATCTCGTCCTCCTTGACCTTAGGCTTCCGGACCGAAACGGGCTCGAGGTGCTTAGAACATTCGCGAGCTTCGAGCAGTCTCCGACAACCATTATGATGACCGCGCACGGGAGCGTCGAGGTCGCCGTGTCCGCAATCAGGGACGGGGCGTATGATTTTATAGAAAAGCCTTTCCCGCTCGATAAATTGAAAGTTATGGTCAGAAACGCTCTCAGGACAACGGAGCTTAGGGATAGCCTGAGCGCAGTGGCGCACAGGGCTCAGGAGAAGTACGGTTTTGACTCGTTAATCGGGATAAGCGAGCCTATACAAGAGATACTGTATTTGTTTAAAAAGCTCACTGAGACGGACCCGAAGACTATTCTAATCTCCGGAGAGAGCGGAACGGGGAAAGGGCTTGCCGCAAAGATACTGCATTTTAACGGTATAAGAAACGAAAAGCCCTTTATAGAGCTGAACTGCGCAGCGATACCTGAGACTCTCTTAGAGAGCGAACTCTTCGGGCACGAAGCGGGCGCGTTTACGGACGCCAAGAAGCTCAAGAAGGGAATACTGGAGCAAGCCGACGGCGGTACGGTGTTTTTGGATGAAATAGGGGATATGAGCTTGTCACTTCAGGCCAAGCTCGTAAAAGCCGTTGAGGAGCGCTCCTTCAGACGCTTGGGCGGCAACAGAGATATTAAGGTCGACATCCGTGTTGTGGCGGCTACGAACCATGACCTTAAAACGCTCGTTAAAACCGGGGACTTCAGAGAAGACCTCTATCACCGTTTGAACGTGATAACCTTCGAGATGCCTGCGCTCAGGGACAGGATGGACGATATTATGCAGCTGACCGAGCATTTCATAAGCTATTTCAACGTCGACCTGAATAAAAACATAAGAGAGATACCTGAGGAAATAAGCAGGACTTTTCATCAATATAACTGGCCCGGTAATGTGAGGGAGCTCAGGAGCACTCTGGAAAGAGCGATACTGCTGAGTGAGGACTCGGTGCTTAATCCCAAGTACGTTAAGCTTGAGAATGACGACAGTCTGAACGTTCAGAACTCGGATGAAAAAATGGTTATTGATGTCCCGCTTGACGACGCCTCGCTTTACAAAATAGAAAAGAAGGTTATAACTAAAGCTCTTGAGTTAAACGACTGGAACCAGACAAGGACCGCAGATATGCTGGGTATTACTCGCGAGGTATTGCGATACAGGATGAAGAAATGGGGTCTCTTGAGCTGACGGAGGTCCTCGTTGAACGCAGCCCTTCTGGCCGTAATCGTACTTGTACTCTACATACTGGGGTATAGATTCTACTCCAAATTTCTTGCCGATAAGATCTTTCGTATCTCAGACGACGAAGTAACCCCGGCGCATGAGAAGGAGGACGGTATGGATTTCGTCCCCACAAATAAGCACGTGCTGTTCGGTCACCACTTCGCCTCCATTGCCGGAGCGGCCCCTATAATCGGGCCTGCAATTGCAATCTTCTGGGGGTGGGTCCCAGCCATATTATGGGTTGTGATAGGCACAATTTTCATGGGCGCGGTGCATGATTTCAGCGCCTTGGTTATATCGGCCCGGGAAAAAGGGCGCTCTATCGGAGATTTGGCTGATAAGTTCATAAACGGGCGGGCAAGGACGCTCTTTTTACTCATAGTATACTTCCTCATTTTCTTCGTAATGGCAGTGTTCGCTTATGCAATCGCGGCACTGTTTGTAGCTTTTCCTTCGAGCGTACTACCGGTTAACTTTCAAATTATAGTAGCAGTGGCTATAGGATTGCTGTTCTATAAAAAAGGGGTGCCGATTCTCTGGCCCTCCATTTTCGCTCTCATTACCCTTTACTTTATGATATGGCTCGGTACAAAGGTTCCGATCGAGATTCCGGCTGTGATGGGCTCACAGATTGTTACCTGGATAATTCTTCTCCTCGTTTATTCCTTTATTGCATCGGTCCTTCCGGTATGGACTTTGCTTCAGCCAAGGGACTACATAAATGGGCACCAATTGTTCTTAGGGCTCGGGCTATTGTTCGCGGGGCTTTTGGTTGCGCACCCAGAGATGCAGGCGCCCGCTTTTAATGAGAACGCAGAGGGCGGTGTGCCGATATTCCCTTTTATATTCGTAACTATAGCCTGCGGGGCAATAAGCGGTTTTCACGGACTCGTATCGAGCGGTACTACATCAAAACAGCTTGCGCGGATGAGGGACTCCCGCATGATAGGCTACGGCGGGATGCTGAGCGAGGGGCTTCTTGCGATGATAGCCACCCTCGCCGTAGCAGCCGGGATACAGAGGACGGAGTGGCTCCAGCACTACCACTCGTGGGAGGCCGCGGCCCAAGGGGGAATAAGCAATTTCGTAATCGGGGCATCGAATTTCCTGGACGCCCTTGGTTTGCCCGAAGCCTTCAGTCAGACTCTTATTAGCGTGATCGTAATAAGCTTTGCCGCAACGTCGCTGGATACCGCGACCAGGATACAGAGACTCCTCATCGGGGAGCTTGGGAACTCCTATAGGATAGAGCCTCTGAAAAACCGTTATGTCGGCGCTACATTAGCCGTAGTGCCCCCACTGTTGTTGGCTCTTTTGGCGGACGCGCCCGGTAAAGGCGCGGGCTCGGGAGGGTTTTTGCTATGGCCCCTTTTCGGAGCTACTAACCAGCTGGTAGCCGGCCTCACGCTCCTGATTGCCACCATATATCTATGGAGGCTGAAAAGACCGATAATATATACACTGATCCCTATGGTGTTTCTGATTACAATGACAATCGCCTCTATGATATGGAATTTTAAGGTGTTTGCGCACAGCCCGCTCTTGGTGTTTCTTTCGGCAACGGTGCTGGCCCTGGCAGTGTGGCTCTTGCTTGAGGCTTATTTCGTATACTCAAGCCAGAAAAAGAGTAAAGACGCGTTTGCAGGCGAGCCTGAATAACATATGGCTGAATGCTCCTATATTGCCCGAGCACAATACAATATAGAACCAATTCTGACACGATTGCGTATATACTAATAAATGCAGGTATATTACGAAATATTTTAGTTCAGCACTAAAAATACAGGAGACTTAAATGAGAAAATTATTGATAGTACTTGCAGCACTCTTAGTTTTCGGGCAGGCGTACGAGCTTTTTGCAAGACCGATCGATGAAGCGGCCGAGGTAGCCGCGCGGAAAGAAGCCAGAGAGAATGAAAATTATAAGAAAGCGATATTCGCCGGTGGCTGTTTCTGGTGTGTTCAGCCCCCGTATGATCACCTAGACGGCGTTATAGCCACTACCGTGGGCTTCACAGGGGGCACCGAGGTCGACCCGACGTATAAAGAGGTCTCTTGGGGCAAGACCTCTCACACGGAGGCAGTCGAGGTGATTTATGACCCCGAAAAAGTTAGCTATGAAAAACTGCTGGAGATATTCTGGAGGAACATAAACCCTACCGATTCAGGGGGACAGTTCGTCGACAGGGGCCCACAGTACAGGCCCGGGATTTTTTATGTGAACGAGGAGCAGAAAAAGACCGCGCTTGAATCCAAAAAACGTCTTGAGGAGTCAGGGTGCTTCGATAAGCCAATAGTGGTCGAGATCACGGAAGCCACCCCGTTTTACGACGCCGAAGAGTATCATCAGAAGTACTACTTGAAAAGCCCCTTAAGCTATAAAACATACAGGATGGGTTCGGGAAGAGACAAGTTCATCGAGAAGACCTGGAATGTGAGCATAAAGGAATAAGCAGTCGGGAGCGTTGGGGATTGCCGCCCGGCTTTGTCATCAAGGCTACGCCGTGATAAGCGCTCGCTTCGTTCCGTCCCAATGACGGTTTGATGTGCGTAATGAAAATAATGATATTTTTAGGCTCGCCCCGTATAATATAATCGTTGCGAAGAATAGCTCTCATACCGCTTTTATTAATGGCTCTTTATGGCTGCGGGACATCTACCGAGATTGGTTATGTGCTGGCACAGGACTCCTACCGCTGCGAGGAGTTCGATGTTACGAAGGAACAAATGCTTAACCTGCTCAACCGGGCAAGGGCGTCTAGCCGGAACTGCGGTTATAAGATCTTCACCCCCGCGGGCCGGGTAACATGGAATCCCACACTGGCCAGAGCGGCACTGGCTCATTCTACGGATATGGCCACCAGGGATTATGTAAGCCACAAAAGCCCCGATGGGGATGATGTAGTGGATAGGGTGGCAGTCGTTGAGTACCAGTGGTCGACAGTCGGTGAGAATATCTCCGCCGGGAGAGAAAACTCAGCTGAAGTCGTTTCCGCCTGGCTCAGAAGCCCCGACCACTGTGAGAACATTATGAACCGCACGTTCACCGAGATAGGGGCCGCCTGTTTTCATAATAAGGATACGAAGTACAAGACTTTCTGGACCGTGGTTTTCGCCTCGCCCAAGAAGTGATTAATTCGCTAATCTTCAACTATAGCCACCGGTCTTACCCAGCCTGCGCTTGCCCCCGCTATCTTGATCGGAGGACACACGAGTGTAAAACCCGACGGCGGTAAGATGTCCAAGTTAGTGAGCTTTTCAATCTGGCAGTACTCTTTTTCTATACCCGCGAAATGAGCGCCCCAGATTACGCTTGAATCCCCCGTTTTTTTAAACTCCTGCACCATAGTCCAAAACGGCCTGTCCCAGCCGGCGGAGTCCGTGCCCATCACCTTGACTCCCTGCTCGCATAGCCAAAGCGTCGACTCTTTGCCGAGACCCGGGAAACGCGACCAATACCCCTCGGTGCCCCAGAGCTTGTCGGCCCCCGTCATCACGAGCACTATGTCATAGGGCTTTATCGTGTAGTCAATCTCTTCAAGGGCGTGCTCCAGGTCTGAGACGTCTATAAGCTCCCCGGGCCCCTTATATCTCATATCTATCACGACGCCCTCTGCATAGAACCACTCGACCGGAAGCTCGTCGACGGTCTTGGCCGGCCTTCCTTCTGACTCCGGGTGATAGTGCCACGGAGAGTCCATGTGAGTCCCCACATGAGTGCCCAACGTAACGTACTCATTCGCCCAGCCGAGCCCTTTGGGGAGGTCTTCCCTTTCGCACTCAAAGCGCATTGTCATGTACTCCGCAGTGTCTTCATGTTTCTCGTACTCGATCTCCAGACGCTGGTGCTCGGGACCCGGGGCGGGCTCTATTGTTATGCTTAGGTCGATTACTCGTTTGTTTTTGGGCATGGGCCTATTATATTTCAATTAATATAGTATTGAAAGTCAGTAGGGTTCTTACAAGTCTAAGGGGTTCTATAAGTGTCTGTGAGTTTGAGTAAGAAAATAAAACTGAGGCAATTGGGGCAATCGGAGCTCAGGCTCTCCCCCGTGGGTCTCGGGTGTCTTCAGATGAGCCGGGGGAGCGGAATAGCCGGGATAATGTGGCCCACTCTCGGTCCGGGTGAAGTGAGGGATATTGTAGGGGCTTGTGTTTCCGGAGGGATTAACTGGTTCGACACAGCGGAGTTATACGGCTGGGGGGAATCTGAAAGAGCTCTGTCGATCGCTCTCGAATCCTTGAAGATACAACGTAAGGACATTAAGGTAGCGACAAAATGGTGGCCCCTTTTCCGCACTGCAGGTTCTATCGCTTCCACAATAGAAAAGAGGCTCGGGTGTCTGGGTGCCGAGTCAATTGATCTCTATCAGATACATAACCCGTATTCGTTCTCTTCGATAAGCTCTCAGATGAGGGCTATGGCGAGGCTCGTTGAAACCGGGAAGGTGAGGTATATAGGTGTAAGCAATTTTTCGGCAAAGCAGATGCGTAAAGCGCACAGAGAGCTCTCGAAGCTCGGGCTTCCGCTCGTGTCCAACCAGGTGAATTACAGTCTCCTCGAAAGGTCGATAGAATCAAACGGCGTGCTCGAGACCGCACGTGATCTGGGCGTCTCGGTAATTGCGTATTCTCCGCTGAGGAGGGGGCTTCTGACCGGAAAATTCCACGACAAACCCGGACTCATTAAAAAGCGGCACATACTGCGGAGGTTCTATGCCTCTCTTAATAAGAAGAGCCTGGATACTTCGTCTGCTCTTGTGGAAGCGCTTAAAGCAGTATCGAAGAAGTATCAGGTTACCCCGTCTCAGGTGGCTCTAAACTGGGTTATTAATTCGAAAGGCGACTCGGTTTTCGCCATCCCGGGCGCTACAAAGAGAGGGCAGGCCGAGGATAACGCGGCTTCAATGAAGTTTGAACTCTCTCCGGACGACCTTGATTACCTGAGTGAGATGTCGGCGCCTTTTACATAGCAAGCAAAAACTACTTGATACATTGGTTATTGATAAACCACTTGGAATCGTATTTCCTGTCTGCGCCGCCAGTGGTGAGCTCGAGAATCTCATGGGTGAATTCATGTTTCCAGATAAACTCTGCCGACAAAACGTCGGACTCGGGCTCGGGGAAGGCGATGAACCCCCTGGTCTGGCAGCCGGCTGAGCTTATGTCCCCGCAGTTAATTGACTGTCCGGCTACCATAACGACAGTAGGGGTGGGCAGCTCGTCCCTCACCCCCATACATATTGCCACATCGTTATAAATTTCAAGCTCTATCTCGTTTAACTCTCTGCATTGTCTGAATTCACCCCAGGTACTGCAGTCGGCTGTAAATTCGTCCCCCGAGCATGAAAATATGAAAATAGAGCACAGAAGCGCCAAAAACGTTCTCATGACTAACGAAGTATAACATCGGATAACCGCTTAATTGTGAAAATTTCAGGGAATTACAAGTAGTTGTATGTGAGCTGAGTTTCCCGGGGCAAATTACCTGTCCCCGAGGACCTGAGTGATTGCTGATATTACTTTGTCGTGGAATTTACCGTTCGTAGCGACTATACCTTTATTCGACAGTAGAGTTCTGCCGAGCGAGAAATCAAGTTCCCGGCCATGTATATCCGTTACCATACCACCTGCTTCAGCTACTATTAGAGCGCCTGAGGCGTGGTCCCATATTTTCTCCACATAGTCCTTTCTGGTGGGGAGCCTGAGATATATCGACGCGTCGCCGCGGGCTATTACAGCGTATTTGCACTGGCTGTCTATTCGGATCGACGGGTTCGTCACTCCAAGTATCTCCGCTATCTTCTCTGCGTCCCCGTGTGATGAGTGCGAGGACTCCACCGACTCGCAAAAGGACGCTTCCCGTGAGTCGGTTATATCTGAAACATGTATTTTGGCTGAGGAGCCTTCGCCTATGGGTTTAATGTATGCCCCTTCCCCTTTTATGCTCCAGAGCAGGCAGCCGGTTTCGCTGCCGGGGTCATTTATGTCAAACGGGAGGTCGGGGCATCCTACAATACCTAAAACGACCTCTCCGTTTTCAATGAGCGCAAGGGCTACCGCGTACTGCTCTCCCCTGAGAAACCCCTTTGTGCCGTCAATGGGGTCGAGAGTCCAGAGCCTCTTTTCCCCGCCGCCTTGAGACGAGCCGCTGTCGATGGCCTCTATGACTTCTGACTTGGTTATGTTGGGCAATATTGCCGAAACATGCGTCATTATGCGCGCCATGAGTGATTCTCCGCCCCCAGCGTTTAATTCCGCCGTATCCTCCTCGGCGACTATGGGGTCCTCCGGGAAAGCCTCTTTAAGCGCTCGACAGATTACGGCCTGAGCGCCGAAATCGGCCACCGTAACGGGCGATTTATCTTTCTTGGTCATTGTTTCTTCTGATACCAGTGAAGACTGTACATCTCTACACAGACGGCAGGCTTTCTCTACAGCTTCGATTGCTGTTTTAAGCTCGGTTTCGAATTTCATAGGGTCTCCGTATTAGGGTTCTGATTTATGGCGGAGGATTATACCATTTGTGGGAGAAATTTCTGGGGTGCTAGATAACTCTTTTCTAGTTTTGCTGTGATAATTATATTACCGCTAAAGACAAATATTGATTCTTTCTTCTTTTTCTAGATAAAAAGAAGCAAACATCACTGAGTGGACATAAATTACGCTAAAAATGAGTTCCGCAAGCTAAATCTTACAATTCCACCCACACCCAGTGTGAGATTTTTAACGCTTACACAATTCACTTTCTAAACGCTATTTATGTATGTCGGAAGCTTGAAAGGCAAAATCTAATACTTCACACTTCTACTCCGAGGCAGCGGGCGAGGTGCGGCCTCTCACTCTTGTGAACCAGGCAGAGAAGTGAGTTTTACCTTCGAGTACCAGGCTGAATACCGAGGGGACGAGTATAAGCGTGAAGAGCGTAGATACAACAAGCCCGCCTACTACCACGCTTCCGAGCCCTCTGTAGAACTCAGAGCCCGAGCCCGGCAGGAGTATAAGCGGCAGCATGCCGAATACGCTCGTCGTGGTGCTCATAAATATGGGCCTGATACGGGACTTTACCGATTCTACAATAGCTTCATTTGACTCCATACCCTGCTCATGCATATTGTTAAGCGCCTGGTGCACGATGAGGATCGCGTTATTCACCACAATACCGATCAGTATAATAAACCCCAGCATTGTGAGCACGTTAAGAGGCATGTAGATAAAGAAGTTCAGTATAAAAAGACCGAGGAACCCGCCGAATGAAGCGAGCGGCACGCTGAACATGATAACTAACGGGTAGAGGAAGCTCTCGAATAAAGAGGCCATCAGGAGAAAAGCGATCACGGCTGCGAGAAGGAAATTCCACTGGAGCGCCTCGCGGGTAACCGACAGATCATCGGCGCTCCCCGTGAGTACAGCATTATACGATCCTGAAAGCTGTCCGCTTGCCTTAAGCGGCTCCAGGATTTCGCTGTTTATCAGGTCTATCGCGCTCTCAAGGGGCATCTTCTCGGGCGGTATTATTGAGATGGCTATAGTCCTTTGCCGCTCGTAATGGTTTATCTGCTCTGGGCCGGTCGTAACGTTTATGTCGGCGATCGAGCCCACGGTGACCAACTTGCCGCTGTCTGTGTTAACCATGAGGTCCTCTATCTCATGTGTCTTGTTCGCGTATTCGTCTGCGCCCCTTAACGTGAGATCGATCTCGTCCCCGTTAATCTGATACTCGCTGACAGTGGCTCCGTCTACAAGGGCGTTTAGCATAAAACCGAGCTCCTGGTTCGTAATGCCCACGTCAGACGCCCTTTCTCTGTTCAGGACGAGCTGCACTTCGGGGTTTCCGAGATCGAGACTGGGTATCGGGCGTATCTGTGCGCCCGGTATCTTCTTAATCGCGGTGAAGAACACCTGCTGCGCGATCCCTACGAGCTTTTCCATATCGGGGCCCGTCAGCTGAATGTTAATGGAGCGTCCCTCGCCTATGCCTCTCTGGAATATGCTCGACTGGTTGACGATCGCTATCATTCCGGGAATCTTGCCGAGCGAGGCCTGCATTACCGGCATTATTTCCTTTATCCTCTCGGGTTCCTTCACCCGGGCGCCCATAAAAGCCTGACGGCCCCGGGCGACGTAGAAGAAATTCTGTATCGGAGGACCGTCAAGAGCGGCGGCCTCGGGAGTCCCGGGCTCCGCTTCCCAGTAAGGTCTGAGATCGGCTTCGATCTGTTTCCCTATACTGGTGAATTCGCCTATGTTATAGCCGGGCGGCGGTATTAGAATGCCGAAAACCAGGTTCCTGTTGCCCTCGGGCAGATACTCTGTCTTTGGAATCATTATCCAGCTTAGGAAAATCGCTCCGAGCGTAAATCCGGCAACAACGATTATTCTGGCTCTTGTGCTTGACAGTATAGTGTCTACAAGGCCCGCGATAGAAGCGGCTATCCGGCCCGCCGTATGGGAAAGCCCCCAGAGGTTTGAAAAATTCTTACCGGGCCTCTCCGTAACGACGCTTAGGATTTTTGCCGATACCGCGGGTATAACGGTGATAGAAACTATGAGACTCAGAATGACTGATACGCTAATAGCGATGGCTATGTCGCGGAATAGCTGTCCCGCCTGATCTTGGACGAATATTACCGGAATGAACACCGCCGCCGTGGTAAGGGTGCTTGCGAGAACCGCTCCCCATACCTCGATAGCACCGTCATAAGAGGCGCGGATACGCGACTTGCCCATCTGCATATGGCGGTAAATGTTCTCGAGCACCACAATGGAGTTGTCTATTACCATTCCAACCGCAAACGCCATAACCGCAAGGCTTATTACGTTAATCGTCCTCCCGAGCGCGGCCATTACGACAAAAGTGCCTACGATGCTGATCGGTATCGCCGTTGCCACGATGAGCGTGCTGCTCCCGCTCCTTAGAAACAAGAGGAGCACAGCTATTGCCAGGAGGCCCCCTATGACGAGGTTCTGCTGAACGAGGCTGATTGCGCTTTTGATGTAGCCCGTCTCTTCATAGACATTGATCAGGTACAGGCCTCTTTTCTGAAGCTCGCCCTGGTTGAGCTTTTTCATAGCCTCCATGAGCCCGGCCATGACTTCAATGGAATTTGCGCCGCTCTCCTTTACCGCGTTTATTGCAATAGAGGGATCGCCGTTTTGGCGGACGGCAAAGTCGGCGTCCTTATAACCGAGCCTGACTGTGGCCACATCGCGTACGTAGACTGGCGCGCCGTTTTTTCTTGTTATGATTACGTTTTCTATATCTTCCGGAGAACTGTATTCCCCGAGAGTCCTGACGGTGTACCTCCTCTTTCCCTCGTCGAAATCCCCAGCGCTGTAGTTGTCGTTCTCCGCCGAGAGCGCACGAGCCATCGCTGAAAGAGTGATACCCCTTGCGGCTAGAGCGTTGGGGTCGACCACTACCTGCATCTCACGCTCGTAACCGCCGAAAACGTTTGAGGACCCTACGCCTGAGACGCGCTCGAATCGGGGTTTTATATAGTCCTCGGCGAAGTCGTGGAAGGTATTGATATCGACGTTTTCATCCTCTGGTTTGAGGATAAACCAAGCCATAGCGCTTGCGCCTGTATCCGTTGTGCTGATTACAGGCTGGTCTGCGTCGTCGGGGTAATCTTCCACCTGGTTAAGCTTGTTCGAGACGTCGACGCTTGCGGCGTCAATGTCGGTACCTATTTCAAACTCGAGCACTATAGTGCCTGAAGAGTCCTGGCTTTCACTCGTCATCTCGACGAGGCCGTCCAGGGTCTTGAGCTCGTCTTCCTGGTCGCGCACAATCTCCGTCTCTATCTCCTGGGGGCTTGCGCCTTGCCAGAATGTAGAAACCGTAATCGTGGGTTTTTCAACGTCGGGTGTGAGCTGTACAGGTATCCTGAAAAGAGAGATCACGCCGAAGAGGATGATAAAGATCACCCCCACTGCTATGCTCACGGGTTTGTTGATTGAAGTATCGACGAGTTTCATTTACTTATTTCTGCCTCATCATAAGGGTTTATTCGAACATCTTCGGGTTAGACGTTACTGTGTCCTTAAATGCTCTTACGAGGCTACCGGGCACTAATTTACCTTGTCTTTTGCGTCCGTACCCTCGTTAACTATCTGAACGGGCTGGTTGGGCATCAGCCTCTCGTTTCCTCTGATAACTACTTGCTGGCCCGTCTCGACAGGGCCTAGTACCTCGATCCTGTCGTCGTAGGCGGTTCCGGTAGTTACGGGGACAGGCTGTACGGCTCCGTTGGTAACAATATATACGAAGTTTGCGTTATTGTGGGTTACGATGGCGTCTTTGGGTACGAGCTTCACGTTTGCAGGCTCACCGACCGGAAAAGAAACCCGGGCCACCATGCCGCTTTTAACGGCGCCGTCTTTGTTATCTAAGGTGATTTTCACAGGGAAGGTCCTGGATTCACTGTCCGCCTGGGGTACGAGAGAGGTAATCTCCCCCTGAACGCTTTCCCCTGGAATAGCGTCGAAATCCACCGAGACGGTGCCGCCCTTTTTTATCTTGCTCACATAACGCTCAGGCATATCGGTCCTGATTTCCACCCTTTTAGTATCTATGAGCTCGACCACAGGGCCACCTTTCTGGACCCATTCACCCACTTCGGTAAACTCCTTGGTGATGTACCCGCTGAAGGGCGCTTTTATCGCCGATTTATTCAGATCGTACTCGTGGCTCTCTATCTGAGCTTGAAGTTGTCTGATCCTGGCGCCCCAGGCGTCTTTTTCGGCCCGGGTGTCGTCGTACTGCTTTATCGAGGCCACGCCCTTTTCCTGAAGCTCTTTAAAGCGCTCCTGATCCTGCTTTGCCAGCTGGTAGCGGGCCTGGGCCTCGCTCTTGGAGGCCTGGGATTCTCTTAAATCGATTTCAATGTTCGTAGTAATAAATTTGGCTATTAAGTCGCCTTTATTTACGTACATCCCTTCCTCGGCCGGGAAGCTCTCCACTAACCCTTCCACTTCACTCGCGATGACGCTCTTTCTGAGGGGCTCTACAGTGCCCACAAGCGTTACGGGCTTTTGCAAAGATTGCTCTTGCACAATATCCACAACGACCGGCGCCGCGTGTGGGGCTTGAGCCGGTGCAAAGTGTGTAGTCATTAGTAAGAGGGCGGTAATAAGCAGCAGGTTTCTAGCATATTCGAATAGTAGTTTCATTAATTTCCCGTAAAGCGTTATCACCTTATAACTAAGCTTTGATTCCATCTAAAAATATACTGACAAACGTTTCGATTACTTCCTTCTCGTTGATTCTCTTTCTGTTTTTAGCCCCGAATAGCTCGCGCTCGATTATGTGGTTTACAATCATTCCTATAAAAGCCCGAGAAGCATAGAGGGGGTTTACCTTCTTAAACGTTTTATCGGACACTCTTTTTTCAATATAATCACCAAGGAGCATATTTACGTACTCAACATAGGTATCGAAAAACATGTCCGAGAGCTCATGGCCCTCAAGCGCGCTAAAATGAAGAAGCCTGATAAAGCTCGAATCCTTGCCGCACTTGTCGAACATGCGCTCGGCTATAGCTGTGAAAATGAGGCGTACGTCTTTTGAATCCTTATGTTCATTAAGCGGTGTCTCGATCCCGGGCTCTTCGTCAATCTTCCTTTCAATTATCGCGCCGTAGAGCTCTCTTTTTGTAGAGAAGTGTCTGAAGATCAGAGATTCGTTTACTTCGGCCCTCTCGGCTATCTCTTTGGTAGTGGTTCCGTTGAAGCCTTTTTCAGCGAAGAGCTCGATTGAGGTCTCGAGTATCTTGTCCCGTGTGTTGGGTTTTTCTTTTGCTACGCTCTCTTTTCTAGCAGCAGTTTTTTGTGTTGACATTTCTATTATTCCCTGTACGCTGTAAGTAAGTAATTACTTACAAGCTACCAGTCGGACGTCCGGGTGTCAAGAAGGGCGTCCGGCGTTAGTGTCCGGGTAAAACGCATAAAGTATTATCTATAAGTAAGCCCATGAGTTCGTTGTTAATTTAGCCCCAGCTTGTTGTTAATTTAGCCATTGAGAGTATCTGCAATTTGAATCTCCCGGAAAAATCAAATATAAATATGCTGATTATTACGAAATGCTTGATCCCGAATATTACTTCAATGCGGGGAATAATGTATGACTGAGACTTTGTTATTAGTACTTTTTATGATTGCGGGTGGAAGCGGAGTGCTCGAGCTTTCGCTTGAGGACGCTCTTAAGCTTGCTATAGAAAACAACAGAGATATACAGATCGAGCAGAAAAATGTAGAGGTCTCAGAGGGTGAAGTACAGACTCAGGAAGGAGTGTTTGATCCCGTTCTCAACATAAGCTCGTTTTATCAAGACGCGGAGACCCCCACGACCAGTAGTTTTATATCCTCGGGCAGTATAAACGAGCAGCAATTCAACGCTGAAACGAACATAGAAGGGAACTTTTCAACAGGGACTTCCTACGATATGGGCTTTACGACCACGAGGATAGAGACCAATTCGCCCATTCAGGACCTGAGCCCGAGCTGGTTCAACAGCCTGAGCTTCAGCATCGGTCAGGAGCTGCTTAAAAACTTTGGGGTCGGCGTTAACAGGACTTTTATTATTACGGCCAAGCGCTCAAACGAGATCTCGGAAAAAGAGCTCGAGAGCATTACTACAGACGTGCTTCTATCGGTCGAGCGCCGCTACTGGCTCTTGGTGGCGGCGAAAAAGAACCTGGGTCTTGAGAGGACGGCGCTTGAGCTTGCGCTTGACCTGCAGCGGAGAAACGAGATTCAGGTGGAAGTGGGGGTGCTGCCTCCTGTGTCCGTGACTCAGGCAAAGTCCGAAGTAGCCGCAAGAGAGGTCAATGTGATACGGGCCGAGAACGCGCTTCAGGCAGCTGCGGATAATCTGAAGAACGTGCTTGCTATGGAGCTATCTCAGGAGATAGAAACGACAGACGAGCCTACGACTGAAGTCTATAAATTCAGCGAAACTGAGTCGCTGGATGTGGCATATGAGGAGCGCCCCGAAATGGACCAGGCACTTCTGAATATAGGGAATAAAGAGACTCTTAAGAAATACTATTCGAATCAAAAGCTCCCTAGGCTTGCGGTAGAGGGCACGGTTGATCTGCAGGGTCTAGGGGGAGACGAGAACCCCAACCGGGAGAGCTTCGGTGGAGCGCCCGAGCCTATACCGCCTCAGTTCCTGGGTGCGGGGGAGGCTTTCAGTCAGGTTTTCGGCGCCGATTTCCCGACCTGGCAGATAATGGGCGTGTTCAGCTTCCCGCTTTTTAATCGTACTGCCAGAGGGGAGTATGTAAAGGCCGCGGCTGAGCTTGACAGAAGCCAGATAGCTCTAAGTAAGACCAAGGACGATATAGCGCTTGAAGTGCGCAGCGCAATAAGGGAGATCGAAAACAGCCTTAGGGCGATTGAGGCTGCGAGGGTATCGATCGAGCTTGCCGAAGAGGTGGTGAATAATGAGCAGGAAAGGCTGAACGTGGGCATCGGCACTACGAGGGAGGTGCTAGAAGCCCAGAGGGATCTGATTGACGCCGGGACCAGGGAAATTGCCGCTATCGCCAACTATAATATTGCGCTTGCAGAGCTTGAGCGCGCCAAGGGCACGCTTCTTCAAAAGGACAACATGGAGATCGTGCAGTAATTTCACTGTGGAGGATGGTCTTGGCGCTAACATACCGCCCTAGGATCCAAAAGTATGAGTGCATGTGACATAATTTTTATATTGGATATACTATTGCCGAATTTATCTTAAGGAGACAGATATGGCCAGTGAAGCGATATTGGAATTGAGTGACGCTAGTTTCGATGACGAGGTTATAAACAGCGATGTGCCTGTGCTTGTGGACTTTTGGGCTCCATGGTGCGGTCCATGCCGCGCTGTAGCGCCGATTGTCGAGGAAATTTCCTCAGCTTACGAGGGGCAGATTAAAGTGGGTAAGGTGAACGTGGATGAAAATCCCTCAACCACTATGAAGTTCGGGATAAGAAGCATCCCTACTCTTTTGGTGTTCAAGGGGGGTGAGGCCGTTGAGCAAATTATAGGTGCGGTTCCTAAGGGCGAGATAGAAAAAGCCCTCGATAAAGCTCTTTAATACCTAAGGGGATTTATCCTCTTTTTTTATATCCGATTTCTGACGATTTTTTCTCAAGCGCAGCGATCTTTTCGTCGAGCGTCGATATTTCCTTGCATTTCTTTAGCACCTCGGCTCTTGCGTCGGATTTGCCCCCTGGTTTAGCACTCTTTGTCTTTGACCAGGTCTTCTTTGTTTTCCCGGTTCCCTTGGCTTTGCCGATTGTGTCCCTGGTTTTGTCCTTATCGAATACATAGACTGTTTCGCGCTCTTTATTTATTCTTTTTGAAAACTTCCCGTCGGTAAGACCGTACTTGCTCAAGATACGCCCGAGCCACTGGAGGTTCTGGCCTTTTTTCTCAGAATCGGGGAGATGTTTCTGTACCTCATCAAGCAGTTGCTTGGCTGTGATCTTAAACTCATTCTCAGTGTCTTCAAACAGCTTGTCACGAAGCTCACCGTCATTTATTACCTTGAGCACATCCAGGACAGAGCGGTCCCACTTATCGAGCACAAAATCCTCGGACACAGGGAGCTTGGAGAGTTTGTCTACGGCAAAGGAGTCGCTCCCGCCTGAAGCCTCAAAGGACGCATGGATTATCTTACCCAAGTCCTGAAGCGCTATCTTTCTTTCGGCTTCAAGCTCGGACAGCTGGAGCCTTATACGCTGCTTCCCGATAATCTCTTTGGATTTGACGTTTACGGTTGAAATACCCTTGTCGAGGGTGCCTTTTAGTTTATCCAGGAACTCTGCCATTATCTCACCTCTGTAATTACATTATATACTCAAACCAGCTCCGGATACAAGATGCGGTAACGAGTAATTAATTAGCCTCGGATAAAGACCAATAGATAAGAGAAATACGGAGAATCCTCACTAACCCTCCTTTAATTAATGGGGGGATTTTAAGGATTACGCCCTTTGGGAGCCTCTGGGTGCGCGGGGTTGGTTCTGTACCGGGATTGGAGGGGATAGCCGTGGCTCCTATGGAGCCTCTCAATGACATCGTGCATATTGTCCTCCCGTGGAAAATCCGGTTTAATTTGGATATATTCCTATGTTTAATATTTACGACAGTGCGAGGTGAAGAGTATGTACACAATCGGCGCAACGGTAAAGTTAACGGAGCAGATAGATGGAAAGAACGATAGTTTTCACGACGGTCTGGAGGGGACGATAGTAGAGAAATTCGATCTTCCCCACGGCAGGTCTTACCGCGTGCAGTTTATGGACGGCAGAGTAGCAAGGTTTCCCGAGGAGTTAATGGACCAGGCAGTGGAAGTAGTTTCAGGCTAAGAAATATAAAACACGGCAAAGGGTTTCCCCAGTCTTGCAATTAATTAAAGCTTTCTGAGAAGCGCGCGTACGGGAGAGCCGTCCGATTTTACAACCCTGAGCGGAAGGCAGATCATATCGTAATCCCCGGGCTCGACTTTTGCAAGATAGAGTCCTTCAATAGCCCATATCCCCGCTTTCAGAATGAGCCTGTGTACTTCCCCCAGATCGCTCTGCATGCTTCCGATTGAAAGATAGTCCACTCCAAGGGTTTTTATCTTTCGCCCGGCCAGGAAGCGGGCGGCCTCTGTGGAAAGGGCTACGTATTTTTTGCTAAAAGGCTTTAGGTGCCACCTGGAGTTTGAATTTACAGTCTTAAAAATTATCCTCTCGCCCTTTTTTATTCGGTGAGATTTGAGCTCTTTGGGAGTGATCATTTCCCTGTCCCTTATGCCTATTACTCTGGCTTTGCCTATCCCTGCGTCCAGGGGCATTTTGTCGATGCCGGCTTTTGAATTTATGAAATGGCAGGGCGCGTCCATGTGGGTCCCTGTGTGCGCCCCCATATTGAGCTGCGTAACATTGGCTTCGTCCCCTTTCTTAATAGCATTAGCGAGCCTTATCTTTACTTTCGGGTCGCCGGGCCAGCTGATCATGCTGTCTGTTATCGGGACTGAAACGTCTATCCAGCCGCTCGATGATAGAGGTTTTTTGGGTTTAGTTCTTGATCCGGCCATTGTATTATCTCCACAGAGCTTTTATTTTCTAGACCCGTATCAGTAATTAAGAACCTTTACAATCTCCTCAGCTACTCCCGTGACTGAAAGATTTTCGGTATCTATGATCAAGACGGCTTTTTGATACAGATGCTCCCTTGAATCTAAAAGCTCGCGCGCCCTCTTGAGCGGGTTCTCGACCTGAAGGAGCGGACGATGGGTGCTGTCCTTTATCCTTTCAAATAACACTTCAATCGGGGCTTTCAGGTATACGGTGAGCCCGGCCTGTTCCATAATATCCCAATTCCGGTCTCTTATGACAACGCCCCCGCCTGTGGCTATCACCTGACGCTCGCCTGTGGATATTGTCTTGAGCGTCTTTGATTCCAAATCCCTGAAATAGTCTTCCCCGAACTCTGAGAAGATTACTGAAATCGTACTGCCTGCGTTTTCTTCCAATACCTGATCGGGGTCCACAAATGAGTATCCGATCTTGTCCGCAAGCACTCTACCAACTGTGGTTTTCCCAGCCCCCATAAATCCTACTAAGAATATGTTCTTGTATTTAATCTCTTCAGTCATTACTAAGTCCTCTGAGTGTTTGCGATAATAGTTCTTTACTTTCCAAGATTAACGAACTTCTCGACATACTTTCCGATTATATCGCATTCTATGTTTACGGCGTCCCCTTTCTTGAGCCCGCCGAAAATAGTTTCGTTCAAAGTGTAAGGGATAATGTTTACGGTAAAGTCCCTGCCTTTAACTTCATTTACCGTTAGGCTCACACCGTCAACTGCAACAGAGCCCTTTTCGACTATATATCTGGCAAGAGCTTTAGGGGCGGAAAAGCGGAATATATGCGAGTCGCCCCGTTTTCTCCTTGACGCGACTTTCCCCACGCCGTCCACGTGGCCGTTTACTATGTGGCCGCCGAGCTTGCCTCCGACTCTTAAGGAGCGCTCTAAATTTACTCTATCGCCTTTTTTTAATTCGTTGAGGTTAGTCTTGGAAAGAGTCTCATGGGACGCGTCCACAGTGAATGTTTTTTCCCCGGTCGAGGTTACAGTAAGGCAAGTGCCGTTTACGGAGATACTCTCGCCGGGCTCTACATCTCTTATATCTATCCTGCCGACTTCGAAAGTGAAAACGGACTCTTTTTGCTTGCGCTTAATCCCACTCACTTTGCCTATGTCCTCAATTATTCCCGTAAACACTATTCCCCTCTTTTTAATATGAATGTATCGAACAAGATTAGTATAACACCAATGGTAATGGCAGAATCCGAGAGGTTAAACGGGGGCCAGTGGAGCGCCGGGTCGCCGAACCAGTGAAAGTCGATGAAGTCCGTAACGTAGCGGAGTCTGAAGCGGTCTATGGAGTTTCCGATGGCGCCTCCCATAATGAGACCGAGGGAGAAAACCAGGAGCCTGTTTCCGGGCCCGGCTTTTTTGAGGAAGAAGAATATTACCACAACAGCTGCTACAAGGACCAGCGCAAAGAGCGGAAGCCTCGTGGACTCGGGAAGGTCGCGGAAAATTCCAAACGCCGCGCCGCGGTTAATTATGTGCGTTACGTCCAGAAACGGCAGTAGCCGGAAACTGCCGTAGAGCGGCACGTATTTTACTACGAGCCACTTGGATAACTGGTCTAGTATGACGACGGCTGCCGCCACTATAGTTGCTGTCCTGTATCTTTCCATGGTCGAGAGCCAACAGTATATAGAATTCTGATATTACTTCAATATTCCGCTCTTACTTGCCGGAGCGCCGCTCTTTAATTTTATTCGCTCCACTTTTGCGCCCAGTTGCTTCTGTCGATAAAATCCAGGGAATAGTCCTGCTTCTGCCCGCTCTCATCAAGCGATATGAGCTCTGTATACGCGTCCTGAGCTTCTTGATAGCGGCCTTGGGCGTAAAGCGCTATGCCGAGGGTGCGCAGGTTCTCGAGCGTTAATTTCTCCGAGCCCAGCCCAAGCTCACGGGCTTTGCCGAGATAGGGTAACGCCTTATCAAACTGCTCGTTATTAAAAAACATCCTTCCGAGAAGATAATAAGCGGGCGAATATTCGGGACGCTCCTGTATCAGCTCTTCCATCGCCGCGACCTGAATAGTCCTTTTTCTGGTTCTGAAAAATTCCTTTGTTTTCTCCTCAGTAACCCCGCCTGTTTTAATGGCCGAAATCTTTATATCGAGCTCTCTCTTCAGGTCGTCGGGAAGGGGTTTGCCGCGGAGCGCCTCGAATACCTGGAGCGCCTCCCGGGACCCTCCCGACTGCCAGAGGGCGTTTGCCCGGATATTCTGAAGAATGTGGCGGTCTACGAGTGGTAGGTGCATGGTTGTTTCGGCGGGTATGGTCACCTGGTCGTAATTTCCTCTGTAGTAGTTTGAATATGAGAGGCCGTTTAAGAGCACAGCGTCTCTGTCGCTGTAACTCAGAGCCTCTTCGAAGTATTTTACTGCCCTGTAGTAATCGTCGTCTCTGAAATGAGTGAATGCCAGGTTCTTGAGCTTTGCCACGCGTCTGGGGCAAGTGGCTTCGAATATCGAGGGCTCGCTGAATTTTGATTCTGCAATCTCCTTTGTCTCCTCTGGTGTGTATACTCCGTCTAGAAATTCTCGCCATTCAGAGCTAAGCTCGCTCAGGCTCTTGCCGTAAACGGAGAAGTCGCCAGTCTTATAGAGGGTCTTAAAGTCTTCTATGCCGTAAGTGTCGATCAGGTATCTTGAGAACGAGCCCATAAGCGTGTAACTGACCTGCGGCGGGGCGTACCAGAAGCCGAAACCTATAATGTCTTCGATATCGGGAGCCATATTCTTCTCTATCATCGACTTTGACCACTGGTGGCGCGTGTAGCCGTTCACGTTCCAGTCGGCGGCTACTGCCAAGCCTTCCAGAAGCCCGATCTTAGGGCTTATCTTGAGAAAGTCCGAGCCAAAGTCCCCGGCCATGACGTGCACGAGCTCGTGCTTTAATATAGGGTGAGGGAACGAGTTGTAGACGATGTGAATTTCCTTATGCACGGGGTTTGCAATCGTGGTCTCGCCAGCGCCTACTATCTTCTTTCTGGTTTCTACGTCGGGATAGACGTAGGAGCGTATCTTATCGCCCGGGTCCAGATTCAGAAACTCGCTTAACTGCTTGTATCTCCACTCGTGGTCTTGCGCTATCAGGTCTATATACTCGGCCTCGGGCGAGCCGGGGTCGTAGTAGATCACAAAATCCTCAGTTTCAACCGACCCCGGGAGTATGTGCTCGGTAACGTATTCGCGTGAATAACTGAACCCGATATTATTCTGATACGAGTAGCAAACTATTAAAACTAAAACCACTACGGCGAGGGATATGAAATCCCATGCGCGTGCCCTATGAAAGGAGATTCCGTTCATTACTTTTAAAAGAAGTAAGAGAAAGACCCCCCAAAGCGCTGTGATTGCCCGATATATAACTAATGTTTGTGTTACGGGTACTGCTTCGTCATAGAGCGGCCCTGGGAAAAAGCCGATTACGGGGTTGTAGAGGAAAAGCGACAGCCTGGAATAGAGCTTCCAGAGGGAGTAGAATATAATTACCAGTAGTATGAGGGCTCCTAAAAGGAAGCCTCTTCTTTTTACAATAAAGCCCGTAAGCAGCCCTAGTGAGGTCGAAAAGAATACGGTGATTGCGGGAATAAGGAGAAAGAATACCGTTCCTTCCTTTATATAGCAGTCCTGCTTAATAAGAGAGCTACATAGGCCGATTAAATAGACTACGGCTAGGATGATGAAATTGATGAGTATTATTGCCGAAGCCCTATCCGATATTCTCTGGCCGAATATCGCGCTCCTGAACTCTACGTTTGCCAGCTCCGAGGCCAGAAACACGGATATGAATGCCATGATGAACGCAGTGAAGATCGAGTATTCGAATCCGAGTGCGCCGACCAGGGGCAAGAATGTGAGAATTAGGGCCGATACTACGGCCACGGCTAGAGAAGTGAGCACTAATTTTGAGAAGAAAAGCTTATTGAATGTCATGGGGTTTTACTCAATTGGCGAGTCTTTTCATAACTATACATAATATTTTAGTGAGATTGGGTGTTTTTTGGGAATCGGTGAAAAGGTTTGGATTCTCGATAACTACATTCGGGAATGACAACAACAAATCCTCCCATGGTCGCCTTTTCCGGAGGTGAGCAACTGCTAATACTAACTGTATGAGATGGGTATGCTTTTTTATCTCCCCCTTAGAAAAAGGGGGATTTATGGGTTTTTTCTTTGGTATCAGAAAAAGTGAAAGATGAGATCCCGGATCGGTTGTCCGGGATGATAAAACTTTTCACCCTTCGAGAGCCTCAGGTTGAGCGGTTTTTTTGTTCTGTGAAATATTATTGTTAGAGTGAGTTTATGAATATAAATTGAAGAGTAAAGTCCCTATCCCCATAAGCGCGTATCCGGGATATGTAGAGCATGCGGTGTTTCCTGTTCATTAGGCTTGAGCTAAAGGATGCATATTCCCCGGCTCTTATGACTGATAGCTTAGAAGCTGGGAATAAGGCGAATTCTGAGAATAAAAGTGAGAGTGTTACCTTGAAATCTGATAGGAATAATAAAATAATATAACCCGGTTATAAAGAGTAGTCCTGGCATAAATATTAAGTTTATTATTGCGTCTTTTTTGAATATGGTCATGGTCTAAACCACGATTCGATGAAATTCCACGCTTATTTTTTTACCCGTTTATCCCATTGACATAAGTACATTTATGTATTATATTATAATTACTATGAAAAGTTTAACCATAAAAGAGTTCTTTGAAAAGTACCCGAACGATGATGCTTGTCTCGACCATATCAT
>Ga0114931_10001602_pt1 | contig 28866 bp, 39 predicted proteins | sample 2SBtaG_FD_89579 | JGI IMG/M metagenome (GOLD analysis project Ga0114931, IMG submission 89579) | Deep subsurface microbial communities from Kolumbo volcano to uncover new lineages of life (NeLLi) - 2SBTROV14_V59a metaG | ecosystem: Environmental > Aquatic > Marine > Volcanic | place: Kolumbo... | reverse complement strand
CCACAGCCCAGAACGCCACACTTACGTATGGCAACCTGTGCTGCTCCGTCGGGCCAGGGCCATGGTTGGCGAAGCCAACCACGACCCAACCATGGCGCCGACGCTTACTTTCTACAAACCCACGGTGAACTAAACCTTTAAAAGTCCCTTCTTTCTCGCCACGCCCATGGATATCATCGCGTTCGTCGCTGGCCTCCTCTTCCTCGCGGCCGCGTCCGTTCAGGACTTCCTGACGCGCGAGGTAGCGGACATCGTCAGCTACGGACTGCTCCTCTTCGCCATCGCGTACGGTGTCTCGGTGGCGGTCCTCGCTGGCAGCTGGACGCCCTTCTTGCGGATGCTCTTCGGGCTCGCAGCCATGTCTGCCATCGGCGCCGGGCTATTTTACGCGGGCCATTGGGGCGGCGCGGATGCGAAGCTCCTCGCCGGGCTCGGGGCGCTCTTCGGACTCGGGTACGGCGGCTATGACCTCCTCTTGTTCCTCGCCGTGACGCTCCTCCTGGGAGCCGTGTACGGCCTGCTCTATGCAATCGCGCTCGCCGTCGTGCACCGTAAGAGATTCGTCGCGGAGTTCAGGCGACGCATCCGAGAGCCGAGGATTCACCGGCTTCGCATCGCCGTGATCGCGGCTTGCTTCCTCCTTCTCACCGCACTCATCTTCGTGCCCGCCGCGGCGCGGCTGACGCTCGCGTTCCTCATCGTTCTTATTTATGGCATATTCTACCTCTGGCTCTTCATCCGCGTCGTCGAGACAAGCATCCTGACGAAAGAGTACCCGGTCGGGAAGCTGACGGAAGGAGACTGGATCGTCAAGGATGTCGTCGTGAAGGGGAAGCGGGTCTGCGGACCGAAGGATCTCGGCATCAACGACGAGCAGATAGCCACGCTCAAACGGCTCAAGGTGAAGAGCGTCACGGTCAAGGAAGGTATCCCGTTCGTGCCAAGCTTTCTCTTCGGCTTCATCGCCGTGTGCGTCCTCGAGCCCGTGCTCGGCAGGCTCGTCGTCGGCCTCCTCTGATCCGTCCGCAGAACAATCGCTTCTCAGAACAACCGCTTCTCAAGGTATCCGGATGAGTTGCTTGATGAGGTAGTTCTCCTCCTCCTCTGCAGCCGCCACTTCCGGCTCCTTGGACCGCTCGTCAGGCGTCTCAGGACCATCGCCTTCATCCTCTCGCTCACTCCCTTTTCCGGGATCAGGCTCCCTTTTCTCGTCGCTTTCCTTGTCGCTCTTGCCGATTGGGAAGGCCTTGTCAGCGATGCGCTCCTTGGCCTCCTGCATGGTGGCCTCATCGAGCTTCTGCGGCTTCCAGGAGAAGTCAATCCCGTCCCCCTCGGATCGGGCGATGACGTGGAGCGTTAGCCGCTCACCGTCCTCGTTCGCGATGATGTTCGTTCCCTGCGCCTGAAGCCCCTGGAAGAGGATAGCCGCGGCGTAGCTCGCCACCAAAAAGAGATGGCTGCTCTCCTCCTCGGAGAGATCGCTGAGCCGCTTCGCCGCTCTCATCGGCCGCACCAGGATGTGACCATGCGCAGCGGCGTTCTCCGGGAAGAGCGCTGTTGCGATCCTGTCCTCATAGAGCATCATCGGAACAGCCTCGAGATCTTGTCGAGATCCGCTTGCTTGTTATCTCTGGGACCATCATCCTCTTTGGAGGGTTCGGCCGCATCAGGGTCTTCGTCCAAAGGACCAAGCGTGTCCTCGAGCGATACGCGCCTGTCGGCACGCTTGGCAGCGTAGGCGCGATAGGCGGCGATGATGGTATCGACATCGCTGCCGGCGAAGAAGCGCGCGAGCCGCTCGTTTCCTGGAATGAGCCGCTTGAGCCCGTCCGGATCCTCGAGGATGAGCTGGCGGAGTCGTTCCTTCGCATCGATGAAGGCGAAGAGCTCCTGCTGCGTCAAGGAGGAGGCCGGCCGAAGGTCGTTTGCACTCGCAGGGTGCACATCCTCGACAAGAGACGCATCCTCCTGGTTTCCGACGGGCCGGGTTCGCAGGTGCTGCGCCTTGAGCCGCGCGCCCAACTCATCGAGGTCGAGGCCGCCGAAGAGCGCCTTGAGCCGCGGGTCCTTGTCGAGGATGACGCGGAGCTTCGCAGGGTTGTTCATCAACAACGCCTTGATCTCGGGATTGGAGTCAATGATGACCGCGAGCTGGTCGAGCGTCGGGATGGGGGTTCGTGAAGAAGCGTCAGAAACTTCGGCCGCCTCACGAATCAGCGGTGCCGGCTGGACAGATGCCGGCGTCGGCGGGGTGATGGGCGGCTCTGCAGTTGCCTCGGCTTCCGCGACTGGCTGCCCCACTTGGAGGAGCGAGAGCTCCCCTGTTTTCGTCAGGTGCTGGCGCATCACCGCGTACAGGTTCGTCCTGATGAGCTCGGCGATGTCGCTCTGATTGACGCCTTTCTGCGGGATCTCGAAGCTCGAGAGCCCGTCGTCGTCCTCGCGCGGGATGAGATGGAAGAGGAAGTGCGGGCTCTGCTGCCCGGCGATGACGCCGTTCGCGATGAACGTCGTGCACCGCGGCGCGAGGCTGCCGGCGGCGACGGCGCCGCTGAGTGCGGCCGTCTTGCCGAAGAGGTGTGCGAACTCGTCCGGCGGGATGAGCGGCATGATTGGGTAGTGCTCTTTGGTTAGGACGAGTGTGTGCCCTTTCGTCGCGGGGTTGATGTCGAGGATTGCCAGCATCTTCTCGTCCTCGTAGACCTTCTTGCTCGGAATCTCGCCCGAGACGATCTTACAGAAGATGCAGTTCGCTTTCTGCTGCTTGAGCAGCTCCTCCTGGTTAGGCTCGTCGGCCATGCCGGTTCAAGAAGAGGAATGTTTAAAAATATTTGGTCTGCCTACTCCTCGACGTCCTCGATGACGATTGCATAGACCGGACAAGACTCGGCGGCCTCCTTGTTGATCGCCATATCCTTCTCCTCGACAATCAGCTCCCACTTGCCGTCGTCACGTTTCTTCGCGTCCTTCAGGTCGACCTTGCCGTCCTTCGCGAGCGTCCAGAAATCGGGGGCGACGGCGTTGCATGCGAGCGCGCCGATGCACGTCTCGCGGTCGAAGATAATCCTGTACTTCTTGGCCATTGATGGGCACCTCTGAATCGTCTTGCCCAGCAAGAAAAGAGGTCCCTTTTAAAGGTTTTTGGAACCTGCGGCCGCGGTGACAGTCTCTCAGTCGCGCTCCGGCACCCTTTGCGTGGTAGACTCTTTGTGGAGAGATTGTTTGTGAGCCGATCCTCGTGCGCCCGCAAGCGGTCCGGCCGAGTCGCCACGGAAACGTTCCTCGACGTTTTCACCGCGGCCGCACCGGCAGTAACCTTTATAAATGGCTGCCTGTTCTCACGCAGAACACGTCTTACGAGCTGAGAACATGGTCACGAGAATCGGCGGACAGCGAAGGAAGACCCGCAACACGATGTCGAAGACGCGCCGCGCGCGTGGGAAGCTGAGCTTGCGGGCCTACCTGCAGGAGTTCCAGCCCGGCCAGAAAGTGGCGCTGAAAGCGGAACCGAGCGTGCAGAGCGGCCTCTACTTTCGTCGCTTCCACGGCCGAATCGGCCAGGTCTCCAAGCGCCTCGGCACCTGCTACGAGATCCTGCTGAACGACGGCGGCAAGGAGAAGAAACTGATCGTGCACCCTGTCCACCTGAAGGCGTTGTGAGGTCCCCTATGTCCAAGCCTGAGATTCTCGAGAAGAGCCCGATGAACGTCACGCTCGTGAAGGAGGCGCTCAAGAAGATTCGGAAGCGCGACAACGACGAGCTTAACTTCCGCGCCACCCGGACCGAAGAGTATGTCAACGAGGTCGCGCGCCTCAAACCGAAGGACGCGAAGGATCTCGTGGAGAAGCTTGAAAAGCTCAACATCCCGCGCCTCAAGCCCGAGATCATCCACAAGGTCACGGATGTCCTGCCGAAGAACGAGAAGCACCTCAAGGTCATTCTCCAGGGCTACACCCTGAGCATCAGCGCCGAGAACCAGAAGAAGATTATGGGTGTCGTCGAGGAATACCTCCCGAAGAAGTAAATCTCCTTTTTTCTCCAGACCTGCGCGTAAAGAAAGATTTATATAGTGGGGTATTTCAGTCTCCTTTGTAATGGGGTGTAGCGCATGGAACGGGAACGGAAGCGTGAGGACTACTGCATCATCTTGGACTTCTTGCAGCACGGCTATCCGTTTGACAAGCGGCCCAGCCACCTCAAGACGTCGATAGCCCAGGGGCTCGGCGTCACGAAGTTTGCGCTCCTCGAGATCGTGCCAAAGAAGGATATGTATCTCCAGCCATTCGAGAGGGTCTACATCGGCGACGAGGAACGTGAGGAGGTCGACCACGTCAACGGCCGAATCGGCGTCGGTCGCCTCACGCAAACCGCGCGTTCGGAGCTGCCGCACGCGATTAAGGCGCTCGTCGAGGAACGGGAAGCGGAGTTCGTCGAGTTCTTCAACAAGGCGCAGCCGATGTCCACCCGGTTGCACGCGCTCGAGCTCCTCCCTGGCGTCGGGAAGAAGCATATGTGGGAGATCATCAAGGCCCGCGAGGAGAAGCCCTTTACGTCCTATGAGGACATCAAGCAGCGCGTCAAGCTTTTGAGCGACCCGAAGAAGGTGCTCATCTCGCGTATCCTGAACGAGGTCGAGGGCAAGGAGAAGCACCTGCTTTTCGTGCGGTAGTCTTTCCATCGATTTTTTATATTTCTGAATCAATACCCCCTTTTGCAGCGTTTGCAGCGGCAGCGATTCTATGTTCATATCGTCGGGGGGTGCCGGCGAGGAGGGGTGCCGATGGGATATAATGTCGAATGGCATGAGTACGAGTACACGCTGAAGTGCGGCGCGCACGTCCGCGTGCTGCGAGAGATCGTCTACCTGCCGCAGGAGCTGGCCGCGGCGTAGTGCCTAACGACGTAGTGCCTAAGAAAAGGAAGAAAGGGGTTTCCCGGCTCTCAGCCTAGTGCAGACGCTTGTGCGCGCGCAGCGAGGGCCGCTGCTTCTCCGCGCCCGAGCCGCGCTGCCTGAGGCCGCGTGCCTTCCTGCCGGCAGAGGTTAGTCCACGCTGGCTCCTGCCCTTCTGGGTTGCGATGGATGCATACCGCGCATCCGCGAGCACGGCAGGGTGCATCCGGTCGATCATGATAATCTCGTACCAGGCGTAGTGGCCGTCTTCAGCGAGCTTGTAGCTGCCGAGCACCTCACAGTTCTTATGCTTGACCTGCGCGCGCTCCTCGGCGACCTGTTGGTAGTTCTTCTTGAGGACCTTGTTCTGTCCAGAATGCGCCGTCCTGCGTCCACCCTTGATGTCCGGCCGCATCCTGCCGCCGCGGTTGACGCGCTGCCGAATCACGACGACGCCCTGCTTGGGCTTATACCCTAGTGAGCGAGCGCGGGCGATGTTCGTCGGCCGTTCCAGCCGCACGGTCACAGGCTCGCGCCGCATCTTGAGGAGCAGCTCCCGAAAGCTATCAGGCATGTTCTTCTTGGGCTGCTGCCAGAGCTTCTTCACGTATGTGAGATATCCCATCGTTGCGCCTCCGTTCTCGTCTGCTTCCGCCGATTCAGGGAAGCGATTCCCCACATCTCGGCCGTATCGATTTCTGGAACCCCAAACCGTTTATAAAGCTGTCTTTTTTCCGTTGAAAAAGAATAAATTTCTATACGGAAAAGTGTGTCTTTTGAGGAACGAGCAATTTTATATACTTCTACAGCTCCTTGCTTTAGGGGTGGCAGTAACATGATTGAGCTAGGAGGCAACATAACCCTGACCGGTTTCCAAGACAGGGACTACGCGGAACTGATTGTGATCAAGAAGATCGTTGGACGCTACGCGCGCCAGATTAGCGACCTCCATCCTGGCTTCGAGCGCCTCGTTATCACGCTCAAGCCGGTCCAGAAGACGGATTCGGGCAGCAAGTTCGAGATTCAGGCGCGCTGCGCGCTCAAGGGGCAGCAGCACGCCGCGGACGTCACGGAACGGAACCTTTTCATCGCTCTGGACGGCGCGCTCAAGCGGCTCGGCGCGCAGTGTGAGAAAGGATAAACGGAAAAGAGAAAAACGTTTTCTATTCCTTCTTCGGTACTGATTCTGGTTTCGAGGACGGCCCTTCCGCATCCACGGCAGGTTTGTCGGCCTGCTTCTTCGCGGACGGATCTGGCTTATCTGGCTTCCCCGATTGCTTGGGAGCCTTCTCCTCCTTAGCTGGTGGCCCATCGTCGTCCTTCTTGCCGCCGAGCTTGTCCACCAGCTTCTCCTTCAGTGAGGAAGACTCCTCCTCCTTCGCGATTGGTCGGACGGACTCCTTGAACGTCTTGCCTTCGAGATCGGCGCGGACGACCCCCTCCTCATCTTTGATGGCCTTGACAATCACCCTGGCAGGCGGGTTCTTGATGCCGTGCTGCCAGAGGAGCTGATTAACATGCTGTCCGAGCCGGACATCCTCGCTCTTCATATGCTTCATGAGGAACGCGCGGAGCGCCTTGACTGCCCGGTTCGTCTTGCGGTGGGACGCGGCATTCCGAAACGCGGAACGGAGGGGGACCGTATAGACCCGTTCGAGCGTGCTCTTAGACTCTTTCTTTTCTGCCATGCTGCTCACCTACACCCGAGTCTTGCCGCGGCGCCAGTTGCGCTTCACGACCGTGTGCCGTCCCGGATGGACCTCTCGTCCGGTGCCGTAGATCTTCGGCACGGTCCAGAACGGGGCCCACCGGCTCTGGCCTGCCTTCTTGGCGAGCCGCTTCTTCCGAGCGATATTGATGTAGCGTGCCATCTTTCACTCCTCCGCCGCAGCGGGTTCTGCGGGAGCCGCTTCGGCAGGCGCTGCCTGTTTCGCCGTCACCTTCTTCGCGGTGGCCTCCTGTGCCTTGACGACGCCCGCAACGGCGTGGATCAGCTTTCGGCCGAGCGGCGTGATAACACGGCCCTTATGAGTGTTCTTTGCATCCTGTTTGAGCAATTTGGCGGATTCGAGCTGCTGGAGGATCTTCCGAAGGTGGTTGCCACCCGCAGGCGAGAACCTGTCAGGAGCAACGCCGCGGTTCTTGCGGCCACCATACCGGACGCGGAGCTTCTGCGTCCCAATGGGGCCGAGCATGTAGACGGTACGGAGCACGGCCGCAGCCCGGACGTACCACCAGTCCTCATCCGCTGGTGGACGCTGGCGGTGGTTGCCTGTCTTCGCGAACGACGCCCAATCCGGGGGAACGACGACGTGCTGGCGCTTCAGCTCAGCAGCCAGGGCCCGAACGAGCTTGCCTTGATTGATCTCGTACATCATACTTGCCACTCCTCTTGCAGCGTTCTTGTCGCGCCTCGCGGCGCACGGGGCGACCTTGTCGCCATCAGAACCTCTGCGGTTCAACGGGTTGGAAAAGGGGTTTATTTAAAAAGCTAGCGGAAATCTCCTCACGTCAACATCTTCTTGGCTTCGTCGGCGGGAGCGGCAGGCTTCGGAGCCACCTTGTCGATGATTGTCTCGTCGATGCCCGCCTCCTCCATCTGCTTCCGCGCCTTGGCGACGTCGCTGCCAGCCTTCTCGAAGATCTCCTGGGCCTGCTTCTCCATAGCGGCGTGCTTCTCCGCGAGTTCCGCTTGCATGGCCTCCTTCTCCTCTTCGAGCTGTTTCTTCTCCTCGGTTGAGAGCTCGGTCTTACCGCTTAGGATCTCCTTGTCGAATTCGCCGGCATTGACTCGCGTGATCGTCTCGGCCGCGTGCTTCCCCTCGACCTTGACGCCCATCGCGTTGCACGTTCCGATGATTTCCTTCACCTGGTTCTTTAGGTCCTTGCCCATGAGGGAGGATTGCTTCATCTTCGCGATCTTAATGACCTGCTCGATGGCGAGATCGGCGACGTGCTCGGTGGAGGGGCGTCCGCTCGCCTTCTCGATGCCTGCCTCGGTCTTGATGAGCTGCGCCGCGGGCGGCGTGCCGATGCTGATTGAGAACTCCTTGGTGTCCGTGTCTACAATCACCTTCACAGGAACCTTCATCCCCTTGAAGTCCGCGGTCTGCTTGTTAATCTCGGCCACGACCTGACCGATGTTGACGCCGAGTGGGCCGAGCGCTGGTCCCAGCGGGGGTGCTGCGCTCTCCTTGCCGCCCTCGATGAGGGCATCGACTGATTGGCTTGCCATAGGATAATCACCTGTCTCGTTTGTCGGACGTTGCGGAAGTTGTTTTGTTGAAGCTTCGGCCACGCGGACGGTCATCACTCCGTCTCGGCCGTGTAACCCGTCGCGAGAACAGAGAGGGCTTTTTAAAGGTTATTGTCGCCCGGGTCGACTTGTCTCCATCGAGAAGAAGCTCGATGCACTGAAGAAGTGCGAAGAGAAAGGCTGGAAAGGCGTTTCCTAAAACTGTTTACTTCTCGTCCCTGCGAATCACCTTGACCGCGTCGATCTTCAGCGTGATCGGGATCGGGACAGCCGCCTCCAGGAGCTCGACGACGACCTCCTCCTTGGCCTTGTCCACGCGTGCAATCTTGCACTTCTCGCGCTTGAATGGGCCGCTGAGGATCTCGGCGATGTCGTTCTTCTGGATATTGACTTCCTTCTTGACCTGCTCGAGCATGTGCTCGATCTCCTTGTACTGGATCTCGTTCGGGAGCAGGCCCTTCGCGTACGGGACACCAAAGGCCGCCTGTTCCGCCTCGTGCTGGTCGGCCGCCTCGATGAAGATGTAGCCGCGCATGCCGTGGGGCGCGATGACGCTGTACACGCCGAGCTTTTTCCGGGCTGCGTTCGAGGCGATGAACGAGGTGACTTGCTCCTCGCGGTTCGCCGTCGTCCGGAGGGCGTAGATATGGGCATGCATCGCCTCCTCGGGGACCTCAATCTCCTTCTCCTCTTCCGGCTCCTCTTCCGGCTCCTCGATGACTTCTTGAGCGCCCTTGATTGTCGGCAACGCCTGGCGCGCGGCCTCGACGCTCGTGTTGATGACCGGCATGGCCCGCGAGTCCTGCTTGACGATGAAGGGATCCTTCTTGCCCTTGACTGTGTGTGTCTCGATGTCCGGGACCTGGGCTTGCGCCTCTTTTGTCTCGTGTTCCTTTCCGTTCTCGTGCTCACTCATATACTTCACATCCTATCCGAAGCTTCCTTTCAGTAGCGTGATGATGATTTGCAGGAGGAAGCCGATTGCGCCGATTACCGCTACCCCGAGCCCCGTAATCTTGGCGATTGTCTTGAACTCGTAGGAGGTCGGCTTCCGCGTGACTTTCATGACGCGCTGCGTCTGGATGAGGAAGCTGACGAATCGGTTCCATGCATTCTTGAACATCATCTTCACCTAGTCCACGAACTCGATGCCGAGCTCCTCCTCGATCTCCTTGCCCTTCTCGCTGACGAGCGAGCGGCCGATGATCTGGCTCGAGCGGACGCCCGTGACGATCAACATAACGCGGATCGTACCAGCGAGGTCCTCGCTAATCTGCGCTCCCCAGATAATCCTTGCTTCGTCATCCAGCCGGACGGAGACCGTCTCGACCACGCGACGCGCCTCCTCGAGGGTCATGTCCGCGCCGCCCGATACGTTGATAAGAGCGCCGTTCGCGCCGCCGATGTCCACGTCGAGGAGTGGGTTGTTGATGGCCTTCTCCACCGCTTCAACGGCGCGATTATCCGTGTCGGCCTCTCCGACGCCGATCAGCGCGACGCCGCCGTTCCCCATGACTGCACGGATGTCCGCGAAATCGAGGTTGACGAGGCCGGCCTTCGTGACCAATTCCGCGATCCCCTTGACGCTGTTCGTCAGGATCTCGTCTGCGACCTTGAACGCCGTATGCAACGGCAAGTCGGGCGCGAGCTCGAGCAATTTATCGTTCGGAATGACGATGAGCGTGTCCACCTGCTGCTCGAGCTTCTCGAGACCGTGGGCCGCGTTCTCATAGCGTCGGTTACCTTCCATCTCGAAGGGCATGGTGACGACGCCGACGACGAGGCTGCCCGTCTTCTTCGCGATTTCCGCCACGATCGGCGCGCTGCCCGTGCCGGTGCCGCCGCCGAGGCCGCACGTGATGAAGACCATGTCTGCGCCCTGGAGCGCATTCTTGATCTCATGCTCCTGCTCCCGTGCTGCATCCTCGCCCACCTTGGGGATCGAGCCAGCGCCGAGGCCTTTCGTGAGGTCCTTGCCGATGAGGATCTTCTTGTCCGCGCTCGTGTACAGCAGGTCCTGCGCGTCCGTGTTGACCGCGACCATCTCTGCGCCTGCAATGCCGACTTCTGTCATCCGGTTGATTGTGTTGTTGCCGCCGCCGCCGCAGCCGACCACCTTAATCTTCGCCTTCTGCTCGGTCAGGAGCATCTCGAGCTCGTCGTCTATTGCGGTCCGTTTCTGCGCCTTGTCCTTCGTCGCTGTCTGGCTGATGTGCGCCTGTTCCTTTGCGTTCTGGATGATTGAATTCACTCTCGGCACCTCCACCAATGCCTCTAATCGGGATGCTCGTTTGTCTCAGGAAACTCCTTTAAATACTTAGTGGTGATGGCCCGACGCGTCCACGTGGTAGCTGACGGTCTTCACCGCGGTCAGCCGGGTAATCATGGCGTTGACGGATTCGGCCACGGGCTGCGGAAGTGGGTTATGGACGTTGATGACAGCGTGATCCGCACCTTCCATCGTAACGCCGTGATGGTGCAATCCGGTCATCTCGAGGAGCGCCGCCACCTGTTCCGCCTTGTCTTCGACGACGCGCTTCGCGTCGAGGTCATAGGTCAGATCCTTCCCGGCAAGGGGATGGTTGAAGTCCACAGTGACCCGACCGCCGGAGACGGAGCGGACGATGCCGTAATGGTTGTCGATGTTCACCTCGAGGCCCGGGAACGGCTCAATCTTCGCTTTCTTGAACTTGCTAAGCGGGATGAGCTTGAGGAGCTTTGCGTCCTTCTTGCCGAAGGCCTTCTCCGCGGGCAGTTCGCAGGTGTGCTTGCCGAGCCCCTTGCTGAGGAGGAACTCGTCGAGTCCTGGCAGGAGCTGCGCCTCGCCGATGCAGATGATGGCCGGCTTGTACTGCGCTTTGGGATTCAGGCCTGCCTTTTCAGCGACGGCCTTGCTCGTCGTGTCGAAGACTGTGCCATCCTCCAGCTTGCCGGTGTAGTCGAGCTCGATGAACTGCCCCTTCTCGATTGCCATGATGGTTCGCCTCTCGTCCTTTCGCTGCACGGCTTAGTGAGGCCGCGCCCGCGCCCTGCGCAGGTCTCCGGACTACCTCGCCGGAATCGCCTGATCAGAACACCGAGGAGGAACAGCGCCTCGCTTAAAAAGGTTTCTCTTTGGTTCCGCCACGTTTCAGCTCCGGGAACCTCTTGAGTATCTCCGCGACGAGCTGCTCGGGCGTCTTCGTCGTGCTGTCGAGAATCAAGTCGTAGTGCGCCTTGTCCCAGATATTGATGTTGTAATACTTCTGGTAACGCCGCTTCTCGCTGAGCATATGTTCGTCGAGCATGGCGAGGGCGTGCGCGAGGTCTTCCGGCCGTTCGCTGACGCTCTTGCGATTGAGCAGCCGATGCGCGCGCACATCCTTGTCGGCATCCAGGAAGATCTTGATGCTGTGTGGGACGAAATGAAATCCGGTCCGGCAATCGATGACGACATCGTCCTTCTCCTTCCCGAGCCGCTCCATGTAGAGATCGACGGGCGTGTCGGAATCAAAAGTGCCGTCCTCGCTCATCTTGTTGAGCTCCTGCAACGTGATGCCCTTCTCCGCGGCGATTGCCCGCCGCGCGTCGCCGACGGAATGATGCTGATACCCCAAGGTCTTAGCGAGGAGCTTCGCGAGCGTGCTCTTCCCGCTGCCGGCGGTGCCCGCAATGGTGACGATGGCCATGGCTGCGAGCGCCGACAACAAGCTTATAAAGGTTGTGTGGGCCGCCCCGTCCCATCTCCTACGACGCATTTTCATCACTCTCTCAGGACGATTAGAGAAATCCTTATAAAGTGCGGGCATCTCTTCGACAGGATGTCTTCACCGCTCAGACGGATAACTCCGAGAACGGACGTGGTCCGAGCGGATCTCCGCGTCAGCGAATTCCGTCTCGCTTGGATCCTGCGTCTGCTCGAGGACAAAAATCCCATCCATACGTCGCGGGCACACCGATTCGGCTTCCCCGCGCCCGTCGTTCCTGGCGTCGTCCTCTCCGCATACGCGCGTCACCTCGCGGATGTGCACTATGGTCGTGTGATGGTCGGCGCTCTCCGCCCGGATCTCGCGCTCAGGAAGCAGGAGACCCAGTTCCGGAGCAATCTCTTGGTCGGTGAAACGGCCCAACTCGAAGCCCGCGTGGAACGGGCGGATGGTTGCGTCTCGATAAAGGTGAGGGGATCATCGACGAAAAGCGAGTATTTCTCCTCTACGCTCACCTACATCCCTGCACGGGAGGCCTCTCTCTCTTCGCCCGAACCGGCAGAGGTGCCGCTCGTAGAGATGGTTGTCGATCAGCGAAGGAAACGTTCCCTCGGACGACGACTCGAGCTGCCGTTCGCTGACGTGTATCCCTTCGACGATACGAGCTACGCCCTCGTCAAGACTGTACCGTTGCTCTATGATGCGAGACTGCGCTCTCCTGAAGATGAGATTAGGAACGGGACGTTCGCGATCCGCAGCCACAACGCCGTCACGGTCCGACCCAATCACGGAGGCGGTGCTGACGGCCACCCCATCGATCGCATGACGCTCGAAGAGCTCCGTTCCGTGAAGAAGGCGGGGCACAGCTTCGTGAAGGCGCGGGCGGTGGCGACTGCCGATGGCGTGCCAGCCAGTACTATCCGGTACTCGCTCGTCCCGATACCTGGCCGGTAGACGGGACCAATCTTTAAATAGCGCTTTGCATTCCTTCGATTCTTCAAGCAGGAACACTCTCCTGCAGTCAGGTGGTACCATGTCCGATCCGAACGTCCAGCCGATCTTTATCCTGAACAGCGAGACGAAGCGCACGAAGGGCCGCGAGGCGCAGCGGATGAACATCCAGGCCGCGAAACTGGTGGCGGAGATGGTCCGCACCACGCTCGGCCCGAAGGGGATGGACAAGATGATCGTCGACTCCTTGGGCAACGTCACGGTCACGAACGACGGCGTCACGATCCTCCGAGAGATGAGCATCGACCACCCGACGGGAAAGATGATCGTCGAGATCGCGCAGACCCAAGAGAACGAGGTGGGTGACGGCACCACGACCGCGGTCGTCCTCGCCGGCGAGCTCTTGAAACGCGCGGAAACCTTGCTGGATCAGGAGATTCACCCGACGATTGTTGCCAAGGGCTATCGGATGGCGGCTGAGCAGGCGCGCGAGATCCTCCAAAGCATCGCGGTCGCGGTCAAGCCGGAAGACAAGGCAACGCTGCAGAAGGTTGCGATGACCGCGATGACTGGCAAGGGGGCAGAAGTCGCGAAGGAACACCTCGCTTCCTTGGTCGTCGAGGCGGTTCTCGGCGTCGCGGAGCGGAACGGCGAAGCGTACACCGTCGACACGGACGCAATCAAAATCGAGAAGAAGACCGGCGACGGTGTCGAGGAGACAGAGCTGATCCGCGGGATCGTCCTCGACAAGGAGCGCGTCCACCCAAATATGCCCCGAAAGGCGGAGAAGGCGAAGATACTCCTCCTCGACTCCCCACTGGAGATCCGGAACACGGAGACGGACGCGAAGATCTCCATAACCGATCCTGAGAAGCTTCAGGCGTTCCTCGACATGGAGGAGACAATGCTCAAGCGGATGACGGACAAGGTCGTGCAGAGCGGCGCCACCATGGTCGCGTGCCAGAAAGGGATCGACGACCTCGCGCAGCATCAGCTCGCAAAGGCGGGCGTGCTCGCGCTCCGTCGCGTCAAGAAGAGCGACATCGAACGCCTCGCAAAAGCGACGGGCGCGGGAATCGTCTCGAACCTCGACGATCTCGCTCCCGAGGTGCTCGGCAGCGCAGGCGTCGTCGAAGAAGTGCGTGTCGGCGACGAGACGATGACCTACGTCCGCGAGTGCAGGCATCCGCGGGCATTGACGTTCCTCGTCCGTGGCGGTACCGAGCATGTGATAGCGGAGGCGCAACGCGCGTTGGACGACGCAATCGGCGTCGTCGCTGCCGCGTTGAAGAGTGGCAGGCTCGTCGCGGGCGCAGGGGCGCCAGAGATAGAGCTCGCCAAGCGTCTTCGCGCGTACGCGAACACGCGTTCAGGTCGCGAGCAGCTCGCCGTCCAGTCCTTCGCCGACGCGATGGAGGCCATCCCGCGCACGCTCGCAGAGAATGCGGGCATCGACCCCATCGATGCGCTGACCGCGCTGAAGGCGGCGCATGACAAGGGCGAGCTCTGGGCGGGGATCGACGTCTTCACCGGGAAGCGGTTGGACGCGTGGAAGCGCTCGATCCTTGAGCCCCTCAAGATTAAGACACAAGCCGTCTCGAGCGCGGCAGAGGTGGCGGTCATGATTCTCAGGATTGACGACGTCATCAATGCTGAGAAGCAGCTCCCTGGCGTGTCCAAGAGACCTGACCTAAACGAAGAATAGGTCCCTTCCTCCTCGAAAACCTTTTAAATCCTTCTACTTCTGGATGTGATGAGAGGTGGTGCTATGGCTCCGCAGCAGCCAGTCAATCCGAATCCTGATGAGTACGAGCTCGTCGCGCATGACCAGCTTGAGTACCTCCACCATGAAGTCGAGAAGATCAAGCGGAACCCCTTCGGCGACACGCAGTCCAGCAAGGACTTGCTCTCGTCGATGAAACAACTGAACAAGAATGTCTCCAAGCTCGTCGCCATCTTCGAGACGGCGAACGACGAGATCGTGCGCGACTACAAGGACAAGACATACACTGAGAAGATCAACCGGGTGCTCGAGCAGAACGAGAAGCTCGCCAAAGGCATCGTCGCCATCGCCGACCTCCTCAAAGAGCTAAGGGACCTGCGCGGAAGCTGGACGGCTCCGCCGAAGGAGATGCCCTCAACAACCTCCTCATCCGCGCCTCCTCTGTCGTCCGAACAGCGGAACGACGCCCCGGTCGCTATGCCGGGGAACGCGATGCTCTCATCTTCTCCTGCGCAAAGCGGCCCGTCGCCTGCCGAGGAGAATCCTTTCCTCGATCATAACTCGACCGTTCCCCCCAATTCCTCCACCGGGTCGCCGTCAGGGCCCGAGATGCAGGGCTCTCCTGCTCCTGGAAGTCCGTTCCCTGTCGGCCCAGCATCCTCTTCCGGCAAGAAGTTGCCCCCCATCGATTTCGTGGACATCCCGCCACCGCCGAAGTAACCATGACAACGATCGTCGCGCGTCACGCCTTCGCAACGCTGGCGCTGAGCGCAAAGCTGCATCGGCTGCTCGACGTCATTGGTGAACGACATGCGCGCGCCTATGAGCATGAGGTGCAGGGCTTCGACCGTCACCTCGACGACGCGCTCCAGCGCCTGGAAGTCGCTTCTCCTGTCAGGAAAGAGGCTCGCCTCGAGGAGTTCTCGCTGCTCAAGCATGATTTCGCGGAGATCGAACGACTCTATGGTGAAATCCGTCAGTCTGTACCCGAGACCGCTGCGCAGCGCTTCGACAGGATCTTTTCGGAGATACAAGAGAAAATAAAGGAAAAGGAGTTAACGCTTTAGAGGTCCTTCGCCATGACGGTGCGGCGGCCGTTCGCGTCCGCGCGCTTCACCGCATCCTTGATCATCTGGACGACCTTCTCGTTGAGCGCCTCGGCGAAGTCGCCGGCGACGTTGTATCCTGTAGCGTAATCCTTAATCTTTGCCTTCACGACAAGCATTCATTCCACCTCATTATCTTGCGAACACAGACGTGTCCATCCATGCCGACAGGGTTTCACTTTAAATAATTTATGGTATATTGCGGGTCTGTCCAAGGATAAAAGTGGAATGACTCCAGAGTCTCGAAGGTGCCTTCTCTCCTGGCTCAGCCAAGCAAGATTCTGGACAGACCCCTTTTATTAAAACAATGCCGAATGTAGACAGTGCACCTTATCTGTGCGTGAACCAGAAGGAGCGCGTCCCGTCCTTCTCGACGGCATCCAGGCGGCAAAACGCATAGCGTTCCAGCTGGACGACCGTGCCGGGCTTGAGCGCGGAAGCCGTCGGCTCGAGCAGCCCCTCTTCCCATGTCGCGTCCGGGAGGAAGACTCTCGCTTTGAGAAGCTCCTGGCCATCGGCAATCGGCAGGTAGTTGATGAGACCGTGCCTCTCGCCATCCGGGACGTTCCGGAACTCGTCGATCGTGAGGGAGTGGAATCGGAACCTTCCCGCTTTCTTGTCGTATGCCAGGTTGCACGTGTCAATAAGCCGGAAGGCCTTCCCGTCGACGACTTCCTTGTAATCCTCATTGGAAAGGTAGAACTCGTTCCCGAGCCGCAGCTTCCGTCCGCCCCGCCGTTTGTGGGGATGGAGCTTCAGCTCTACGTCTGTCAAGGAGGGCGGCATCCCTTCGACCATTATCTTCACAGGATCCTTGACGAAGCTGTACCTGTCCGCGGTCTCGTCGAGAATTTGCCGGTTGATAGCTGCAAGGACGCCGAAGTCGAGGTTCGTCTGCGTCTTCGACATGCCGCACTGTTTCGCCAGCTCATAGTAGGCCTCCTTGACGATACCGCGTCGCCTGAGTGCGCGGAGCGTGATCAGCCGCGGATCGTCCCAGCCGATGACCTTTCCCTCCTCGATCAGCTGTCGGATCTCGCGTCCCTGTGTGGTTGCGCCCGTGATGTTGAACCGGCCGTACTGCGTCACGGTCTGTTTCGGCAGTCCGAGGAGCGTCTTGATATGGTCATGGAGCTCGATCCGCGTCTCAAACTCGTTGCTCCTGAGGATGTGCGTGACGCCGCACCAGCTGTCCTCGAGCGCGTTCTCGAAGTCATACATCGGCCACGCCTTGTACTTGGTGCCCTGCCGGTAGTGCGGCGCGTCGATGATCCTCATGATGACGGGATCGCGCATGACTGCATTCTTGTGCTGCATGTCTATCTTGAGTCGGAGGACGTCGCGCTTGCCCCGCTTCATCTCCTCCCAGAGCGCACCGTTCTCTTCCGGCGTCCGGTCACGATGCGCGCATTCGGTCATCGCGCGCCGCTGTGCGCTCATCTCCTCGGATGAGCAGCCACAGACGTACACCTCGCCACGTCCAATCAGCTCTTCCGCCGCAGCATAGAACTTCTCCATGTCGTCGCTGACGAAGAGCTCCCGGTCCGGGTGGATGTCGAGGTACTCGAGGCAGTCCTCGCGCATCGCGTCGACGAACTCCTGTGCCCCCTTCTCAGGGTTCGTATCCTCGAAGCGGAGGATAGTCTTGCCCTCATACTTCTGCGCATAGAGGTAGTTGATGAGGAAGCTGAGCGCATGGCCGAGGTGGTTGTACTTCGAGGGCTCCGGCGGGATGCGTGTCACGACCTTGCCCTGGACCGCGTTCCTGAGCGGCGGGAGCTCGTGGCGCGCCTCTTTCCGTTGCTGCCTGGCTTCACGCGCCTTCTCGAAATACGCTGGGTCGAGTTTCAGCAGCTCCGCCTTCTGTTCCTCGGGGGAGAGCGTGTTGACCTCGTTCGCGATCTTCTCGAGCAGCACGGCCAGCTCCGGCATCCGTGTCTTGTATTCGGGGAACTGCGCCATCATCGCACCGACGAGCGCCTTCGGATTCGCCTTCCCCTTAACTTCGACGCATTCTGCAGCGCGAGCAGCCGCGCCGTCTCGTAGATATCCATCCTCGTCATAAACAGAAGGGGTTTTAAATAGCTATTGGAAGGGCGTTGCTCGTCATCGCCGCGACCCTGTGTCCCCCTTAGCAGGGAGTTTCCTGGCGCCCACCGTTTCTCGTGTGCTCACGCCCGGCGATCAGACAAGGAAGCGAGGAGATAGCTTTTTAAAGCACCCGTTGTTCGCCGAGCATCTAAGAGCGCTTACTTCAGGGTTATTCTGAAGTTGCGCACAGAACGAAGTGATGGGCGCTTAGCTCAGCCTGGTAGAGCGCACCGTTCGCAACGGTGAGGCCGCGGGTTCAATTCCCGCAGCGTCCATGCGTCTCGTGACCTTGGGGCACGAGGGGTTCGGTCGCTAGCGCTCCGAACTTCGACTTCGTCGAAGTTTCGCGCCTTCGACCTCAAGCCCCTTATGTCTCTGCACGTCTCGCTGTCATGGGCTCTTAGCTCAGTGGTAGAGCGCACGCTTGGCATGCGTGAGGCCGCGGGTTCGACTCCCGCAGAGTCCATTCAGCCTTTTGCGAAAAGGCTGGCGAAAAGCAGGGGTTTCGCTCGGTCAAGCCCTTGATTCTGTGAGGATATGATACCCCGAGTTCTCACTCTCTCAGAGAGACACCTCCGGAAAGTTTAAAACACCCGTCCTGCACCCGAAAGTGATGTATCCTTATGTGCTCCTCGTCAACCCCTTCGCGGGCTCGAAGTCCCTGGACGAGAAGGAGCGCTTCGTGCGGGTCATGCATCGCGCTCTCGGCGGCGACCGCTCGTGCGCGGTCATCGGGCTCGACCTGTCCTCCTTCGACGACTTCTCCGAGGCAGCGATCGAGGCGGAGGAGACGGGCGAGGTCGTCGTCGCGGTCGGCGGCGACGGCACAGCGTCCGAGGTGATAAACGCCCGGGGGCGTGAGAGGTCTAAGCGAAGTAGGCGCCAACAAATAATATATGCCCTCGCCCCGGACGGGTCGGGGAACGGCCTCGCCTCCGTGTTTGGCATGTCGCGCAACCCTCTCCAGGCGGCCTTGCAGATCCTGAACGGCACGCCCCACCCGACGGACCTCGTCCTCTGCGACGGGGAATGGTATGCGACCATGGCGGGCATCGAGCCGTTCACCGAACGCTACGAAGACCTCGTCGCGCAAGGAGTAGGGAAGACGCCTGCCCTGTACCGAGCGCTCCTCAGCTCGGCGCCTGCCGTCGTCTCCCCGCCGCGGGTGCAGGTCTCCATCGACGGCGTCGTCCGCGCTGAGGGTGAGCCGCTCATCGCGGGCATAGTCGGCACGTCCGGCCGCTGGGGCCGCAACATCCGCATCTTCCGAGAGGAGTTGCCTCATGATGGAAGGTTCCGGACCAGGATGGTCCACGGCAGGCTCGGCACAGCCTTCAGGGGCGCGGCTCATGCCGGATACGCGCGGGATCTCTACACGGTCGGAGACGGGAGGTCCGGACGCGAGGCGCGCATCGCCTCCCTGGATGGCGACCTGCCGCTCCAGACGGATGGCATTCCCCGGCCCCGTGCGCAATCGCACTTCTTCGAAGCCGTCCCCGACTACGTCCAGTTCATCTACTGAGCTCGAAAGCAATAAGAAGGCATGCTGCTTTCTCCCGGGCGAGGTGATAGCCATGTCCGACTGCATCTTCTGCAAGATAGTCGCGGGGGAGATCCCGTGTAGCAAGATAGGGGAGAACGACGACTTCCTCTGCTTTCTCGATATCAAGCCGATTAACGAGGGTCACGCGCTGATCGTGCCGAAACGCCATTTCACGGACCTCATGGACTTCCCGGCTGAGCTGGACAACGGCTACTTCTCCTTCGTTCAGGAGATGGCCGCGAAGATCGTGAAAGCGGTCAAGGCTGACGGCTTCAACCTCGGTATGAACAACGGCGAGGCGGCGGGTCAGGTCGTGATGCATCAGCACACCCACATCATCCCGCGTTTCTCAGACGATGGTCTCGGTAGCTGGCCGAGCAAGGAGATGACACAGGAGCAGCTGGAAGCGACGCAGAAGAAGATACTTGGCTGAATGCGTAGCGCCCCGCGGCAATGCCAACCTAAACCTTTAAAAAACTCCTCTTTCTCTCGACGGCTGCAAAGCGGGTGTAGCTTAGCCTGGTTATAGCGCCAGACTCATATGTAGTGAGTGGGGAGCCGCGAGGCGATGACCGGTCACGGCGCGGAAATCTGGAGGTCGGGGGCTCGAATCCCTCCACCCGCATTTCTGGTGAGAGGCCCGAAGCGCGAGCGACGATGCCTCCACCCATGGTGTTCTCTCACCAGAACCGGCCACCAGTCCCGGGGATAACTCTCCCTGCAACGATGAAGAACCAAAACAGGGCGATGAGGCTCAGCGCCGAGCCGATGATTGCGAGCAGCCGCTTGCCGTGATGGTTGGCCGCGACGGCGAGCGTGGCGGCGATGATTGCACCGAGGTACTGTAACGGGGAGGGCAATGCGATGCTGATAATCGCAAGCGCGATACTGGCGATGCCGTATGCCGTACCATAGTCAAGACGCTTGCCCTCATGGACGACCTCTTCGGCAGTCTCTTTTTCTAGTTCATCTTCGAGCTTCTCCTGTTCCTTCTCAGTCCGCATCATATCACCCTAGCGTCCCGAGCGTCTCCTGACAAGCATCCACCCATTTCTGAAGGACATCGACCTTTTTTGTGAGATTCTGTTCGCTTTCCTCGAGGCTGTCGCGGTCGTCCTTGCACGTCGTGAGCTCCTCCGCGTAGCTGTTCAGCGCCGTCTTCTGCTGCTGCAACGTTGTCTGAATGGAGGCGAGTTGCTTCGTCGCGGAATCCGCGCTCGCATTGAGTTCGGTGTTCTTCGCCGCCAGTTTCGCGTTCTCCTGTTGAAGCGTCGCTATCTGGCTGTCGCGCTGCGTCACTTGTCCCTGAAGATCTGCCGTCGCAGCATCAATCTTCTTCTGGCTCGAGCAGCCGGTCAGCGTTGCTAGGACCATAAGCCCCATCAAAAACAGCATGATGCTCTTCACAATTCCACCTTCGGTTGTCTTTGGAGCACTTCAGGCGGATAACTTTATAAAAGTATCTGGAGTCGTCGTGGGGTAAACGTAACACCTAAACCTCGTTGCCAGCGTCACATACGCGGCAAGCGGAGCTTGCCGGTCGCGCCCCTGACCCACACTCATCAACTCATTCGTGCCAGCGTCGCATAACCTGGTATTGCGCCGGTCTCGAAAATGCATAGGTTCCTGGTCATCCAGGAATGCTAGCATTCCTGAGAACCGGTTCCTCACGGAATTCCCGGTTCAAATCCGGGCGCTGGCGTTCTCGTGGGGCCTTGCGCCCCCACTCGAGGTCATCTCCCGGATTTCGGGAGGGATAAGGAGCGTCAGCGACTGTATCCCGGTTCAAATCCAGGAGAAGGCGTTCTCGTGGGGCCTTACGCCCCCACTCGAGGTCATCTCCGGGTAAGGAGCGTCAATAACGACACTGGATGCGGGCATCCGTCGCAAATATTATTAGCGATGACGTTCTTCCGCTCCGGATGCGATCCTTCCGGCAGCGACTCGGCAGAGGGCTCCTCGCGACAGCGTTCTGTCTCTCATCAGCAGGTTCCGCATCGGTACGTTTGCCGATTCGCGTCTACAACCAAGACTATCTTTCTGCCGGCGCAGCGGTCCTGCTCATCGATATGCAGGAGTCGTTCGTGAACCATATGGGTCTTTCCGAATATAACGATGTCGTGGGTAGCCAGCGGGAGGTCCTCACGTATTGCGCGAGCCACGGAATTCCCGTCGCGGTGATTGAGTTCCTGGGGAGTGGCCCTACTGCGCCGCCGCTCATGAAGACATTGCGTGATGTCGGGCGGAAAGGAACAATCGTCCGGTATGACAAGGACGCATTCACCAACCCTGATCTGGAGCATCTCCTCGAGCGATGGACCATCGATCGCGTCTTCCTCATGGGAACGACGCCTGTCTGCGTCGGCGCCACCGCGGCGGATGCGTTCGTGCGCGGCTACGCAGTCGCGACAGCGCCGGATGTCTTGGCGCGCGCCGACCTCAACGCTTCGATCGACTTACCACGGGAGGATTTGATGGGGCCGTATCTCGTCTGGCAAGCGCGTCACGGCACGGTCTACCCTGATCATCGAAGCGTTCTCCGTTAGCCCGGCATCTTTTTAAGGTGTTTTGCCCTCCGCCGCATGATGCATCGTATCGTCATCGTCTCCAAGGACCGGAAGGCACGCGTCGCATACAAGAAAAAAGCCTTATCCTCCGGATTCATCTACGACCAGCGGCATCCGGAGATCGTCATCACGTATGGGGGTGATGGCACGCTGCTTCACGCGGAACGACTGTATCCTGGTGTCCCGAAACTCCCGCTGAAGAACAGCCCGACGAGCAGGAAGAGCCACGACCATCCTTTCGAGCATGCGCTCGCGGCCCTCACTGCCGGTCGCGTTCGCGAGACCCGGCAGGAGAAGCTGCTCATCGTCGCGAAGCGCGGGCGTACAGTCATCGGCCGCAGCGAAGCGCTCAACGATGCCTGCATCCGCAACCGGGACGCGACGCACGCGATCAGGTTCTCGGTGGCCGTCGACCGGAAAGCTATCGCAGAGAACCTCATCGGTGACGGTGTCGTCGTCAGCACGCCGTTCGGGAGCACCGCCTACTTCTTCAGCATCACGAAGGAGACCTTCGACATCGGTTTCGGGATCGCGTTCAACAACGTGCCGGTCGACCAGTCATACGCGCTGATTGACACCGATTGCACGGTCACAGTCACTCTCGAACGCGGCCCGGCGGACTTGACAGCGGACAACGGCAAGGTGGCGCTGCTCAGGACAGGGGACACCGTGCTCATCAAGCGTGCTGCGCGTCCGGCACGCCTTCTTTCGCTGCGTTGAACTCGCCATAATGCCGGCCATTTTTCATTCTGTGCGCAAATGACTCGGCGCTTCTGCAACTGTTCCAAAAAATTCTCGTAAAGACATTTGAAACAATTCTGCCTGCAGACGCTTACCCGGCACGGCCGGGGGAGCGTGAAAACATGAGAATGCAGAGAGCTCTGAAGAAGCTGGCGGTGCCGGTAGCGCTGACAGGGGCATTCTTCGCAGGCACGGTCACAGGAGCATATCGGGCCAGGGAGCCGACGCGGGCGGAGAGCAGGATCATGGCAGCCCCTATCGAGCAAGGTTACGGTGACGTCACCCTTAATCGAGTGCTCAACGAACGCCAGCATAGCGAGACCTACCTCGAGCAACGGATTGATGCGACGACCATCGCTCGGATCGCGGTGCCTGAAAATGTCATGGAGATCCTCGCCGAGAACAGCGGGAACGGGAAGTACCTGACGAGACCTGCCGGCTGGGCAGTCGGAGGCGCGAGGAACATCTACCACTTCTTCGGTGGGAAGCCTGCAGGCATCGAGTACCTGGCGACGCAACAGGAAAAGTGAACGATGGACGGCGAGAAGTATGTGCGACACGTCGTCTCGCTCCTCAACGAGCATGGCGTCCTGGGCATCGAGCTCGAATATCGGGTGTCAAAAGCGATGTGGAAAACCGTCGGCAGGAGCTTCATCCCGTTCGACATCAGTTACTATGTGCCGACGCGCATGGGTAATCCCCTACCGCACCGCGAATATATCGAATGCAAGTACCACGCGAAATCACGCGTGTTCCCCGCAGAGGTGGGGAAGTTCATCGAGGACCTGCGCGTGTGCGGCATCCCGATGAGCAGGGCAGCAGTCGTGACGAACAACGGCTACCAGAAGCTCGCACGTGATTATGGACGGCGAGAGGGGCTTCGGCTCTACGTCGTCCCGCTCAGACGAATAATGAGGGCATCGGCGATTGGACACCTCGTCCGTCGGCCGATAGCGGCGACGCGATGGGTGCTCGATGCGCTGAACGGATTGGTGTTGCCAGAACAATTCGAGAGAATAGCATGAAGGAGGTAAAAGACAATGGTCGAAACAGGACAGGAAACCGGAACCGGACAGGAACAGATATCGTTCGATCTCGCTTTCGAGGCTGCCCGGCGTTACAAGCCGGAGCTCAACGAGAAGTCGCTGAAGAAGCTCGCGAAACGTTTGCAGAACGATCCAGCGCTCTATGGGCAGATCCGGGCCATCATCCCGAAGAAGAGCGCACAGGATATCGAGCATCAGCTCGACAACCTTGCAACGGTGCTCGGCGACGCGCATCGAGGCTACGAGCAGCAATGGACGCCGAAGAATCCGACGGAGTATTATACGCCCGCGCAGCAGCGGGTGCTCCGCTGGAAGACGTTCGCCGATTCCCACCTCGGCTGGGTGTTGGGCGGCCAGAACACCGTCAACTACCAGAAGCGCCTGCTTCCAGAGGTACGCGTTCGCTACAAGACGAAGACGATAAGCGCCCTCGAAGAGGGGGTAAAGGAACTCAACGGGATGAGCCTGAAGATGGAGCAGCTCCGCGATGATACTGAAACGGAGCTCCTCACGCTCGTCGAACTCGTCCAGCAGGAGGATGTCAACCTCCAGGTCAGCGAAGAGATGCTCCGCGAGCTTCCTGACGAGATCACCAATACGCGGAAAGGGCTGGCGGCAAAACGGCAAGCGGATGCGACGGTGTATGCGAAATCGATTGAGGAGCTCAAATCGCTGCGCAAGGAGAAGCGGGAGTACGAGAAGAGCCAACGACAAGCGACGAACAATATCTTGGTCTACAAGCGCGAGATTATGCGCTCACGGACGGTGCTCGACCAGGTGGCGCCTCTCTCCGACCGCATCTTGGATTTCCATAGCGACATGGACTTGCTCCATCGATCGCTCAAGGTCTACGAAAAGGGCGCGTTCGAGGTTGTGAACCCTGGCGTCTTCATACGGCTGAACGGCGTCTATGAGCAGGCGAAAGGCATCCTGCAGAGGCTCGATGAGGCGTTCACAACGATGGGGAACGCGCTGCGGCGAGCGACCCCGACGAGCTTCACGACAGGGATGGAGGAGCCAGAACTCACGCTCGGCCAGACCGAGGAGAGCAAGGCATACACCATCGAGCAGACGAACCGGCGGAAGGAGGCGCGCAACTTCGCCAAGCAGTTGCGTGAGACCGATATGCCGTACCTCTAAACCTATTTCAACTTTTCGGGTGAACGACATGCGACAGCAGTATGATATCGTCCTGGAGAAGGAGGCGATTGACCTTCATCGCCGGAAGGCACTGGGCATCCTACAATACGACTTGAATCAAGGTTTGCCGATCAGGCTCGATGACCGGGAACGGGAAGTGTTCAGCGAATTCTTCGGCGTGTACGAGGCGCTCTACGAGCGGCTCGACAAGGTCGTCAACGGCACGTACCCGTCGGCCGTGAAAGCGCCTTTCCTCAGCATGTATGCTGCTCACGTCGCGGCGGATCACGTCTTGGTGCTCCATGGCGGCGCGAAGAACAAGCACCAGTACTGTGGCATCTCGTTCATCTCAGAGGATGCCGCAGTACGACGCGACGCTTTGCTCCGCGGTCCGTTCCAGGAGTACCTGGCGAACCGTGACACCGAACCGGAAGCGCTCCCATCGCTCCTTTCCTCGTTGCGGACAGCGTCGGAAGCCGCCGCGAAGAACGGGAACTACGCAGGCATTAGGGGGGACACCTCCTCGTTCCGGGTGCGCATCGGCGACGCATCCTATGCCGGCCCGACCGCCGACGGGCTCGAACGGGTCCTCGAACCCGTCTCGGACAAGAAGATACGCGTCATCGGCAATCACGAAATGATGCGTGGCATCAAGGCAGCGCTTTACCAGCTGTCCTATTTTGACGGGAAGACGAATCCCATCAACCGATTCCAGCGTCGTGTCGTCACCATCAACATCCAGGGCGATCCCGGGACGGGCAAGACGATGGGGATTGCTGAATGCTATGAATGGGCGAAACGGACGTACGGGCTTCAGATGAACGTGCCGATGGAGATGATAGGACTGACGAACGAAATCAAGAGCAGCCTCTTCGGCCAGAGCGCTGAGAACCTCCGTGGCATCTTCCGCAGGATACGAGAAGGCAAGTCGGCCTATGTCGTGGTGGCGGACGATATCGAGAGCGTCATCCATGACCGCCGCGGGCTGACGCACAGTCCAGAGGAGAAGAACATCACCAACACGCTCATCAATGAGCTCCAAGGTCTCTTCTCCGAGGACAAGGGCAACTATCTCTTCATCTCGACGAGCAACCATCCGCTCCAGCTGGATCCGGCGGTCGATGACCGGCTCAGCCAGCTCATCCTCTTCGCGCCCGGACCGCAGACGCCTGAAGAGTATGCAGATATCTTCCAGGAGCATCTCGCGGAAGGGATCGCCGCGGGTTATGTCGCAGTAGAAGACTGGACGGCGATCGGCGAGTGCGCCAAAGGGACGCTCATTGAGGGGCAGAGACCCCGTCCGATCTCCGGGAGGCACGTCCTCGATATCACGACGCATCTGACGCTCAGGGACGTGGCGATCCCCCTCGCCGAGACGGGCCGCCTCCTCTCTCTCGACGAGCTCACAGCGGCCCACGCGGAGACGCGCATCGGCACGAGCGAGATCATCGCGGCCATCGAGGGTTCGCGGGGAAGAAACGGCAAACATATGCGACCGAGCTCGAAGCCCGGATAGCGGATGAGATGCTCGCATTACGCATCCGTGACGAGGCGCAACAACGATATATCGCGGAGTCCGGGACGCAGAACGTTTAAAAGATGTGTCTTCCTCCGTCTTGCGATGTGGCTGACGCTCCTCTTCGGCGCGCTGAACGCAGGCCTCGCATTCCTCGGGCGGAAGGCGCTCCGTTTCCCGGGCCTCGATATAGCTCCCGCAGCCATGATCTTCCTTGCGGGAAAGGGTGAGAACGTGCTCTTCGCGGCACTCGTCCTCGGGCTCTCGTTCAGCTTCTTCAGCCTCCGCGAGATGCGTTTCCTCTGGCTCTCACTCCCGTTGCTGGTCGTGGTCGGCTATCTCGCCCTCGCCGTGCCGAACGGGTACCTGCTCGTCGCGGTCTATGAGGCACTCTCCCTGCTTGCTGCATTCTTCCTCAGTATGTTCGGGTTCCGTTACGCAGTCTTCATCCTCACCAACTTCGCGACGAACCTCGTCGCTGTATGGCTACTGGGTCTCTGATTCGGCCGTACGCCGCAGCAGGAAGAGCGTCACCTCGACGCGTTCCCGTTCCTTGGTGTGGTGGGGCATGGTGCGCCTGAGCCGGAATGCGCGGTCGGCGTGCCACGCGATGCGGAAGCCGTTCTCCGCGCAGTACGCCTCGATGAACCTTCTCGTCGTGGACTTGTGGATGGTGCAGATGGTATCAGAGAGGCGGATAGCGGCCTCGAGGAACGCCTTGTCGGCGTGGCGTTGCTTGGTCCCGAAGGGAGGGTTCATGATGACGAGATCGTATCGTCCCGTCAGCTTCGCGGGATCGGTCACGTCCCCCTGGACGACGCGGACCTGACCGCAGCCCTCATACAGCTCGAGGTTCCGCTGGAGCGCACCGATGGCTTCCACATCCTTCTCGACCGCGATTACTTCCTCTGCACCGAGCAGCGCCGCGCCGATCGCGAGCACGCCGGTCCCTGCGCCGAGGTCCACGACCTTGCGGCCCTCGACCAGGCCTTCCATGAATGCCTGCCAGAGAAGCTCGGCCGCGAGCTCCGACTCCGTCGGATACTGCTCGAGCTTTACCGACGGGTAAGGGAACCCCTCAAGACGCGAGAGGGCAACGGCGAGGCTCTGTTTCGCGATCATACTTCCCCGTCGGATGCGTCCGGCTATAAAGATTTTCTTTCCGTATGTGGAATAGTGAGTTTTCGCTGGCAGAATATTTAAAAATCGGCGCTGTTGCCTCCCGATGTCAGGTGTTGGGGTCGATGTGATAGTGATCAAAGGTTCTCTGGATACTCTCGAAGCGGTACGGCACATGAACGTCGGCGTGAAGCACGCCTTCACGAAGGTTAAGGCAGAGATGGATCAGCATCTCGATTCTATTAACCAGAACACGAACGAGGTGCAGTCCTGCTATGAGTATCTCGCCGAGCTTGATGCGAAGATTGAGAAGCTGGGGGAGCGCGTCGATGAGCTCCAGTTCGCGCTCGTTCCCGAACAGCAGGAACCAGCGTACGACATCGTCTTGACGCACCGTGAGCAGGAGGTCTTCATGGTCCTCTATACGTGCGAGGATCCCGTGACGGGACTCGAGGTCGCGCGCCGTCTCGGCTTGACCGTCGAGATGGTCGATCAGTATCTCGGGAACATCTCCGCGAAGGGAGTTCCCATCCTGAGGACCTTCGCGAACGGCAAGGTCTATCATTCGCTCGATCTCAAGTTCAAGGACCTCCAGGCGAGGAAGAACGTGCTGCGCATCAACGAGGCCTTGTCCCATCAGCTGCTCACCGACAAGGTGATTTGATTCCCGTCGGGAAAAGGTCGAAGAACAGCGCTTTATGATATATATGTGTGTATATATATTGAATCATAATGATAGTGAAGTATGTATTATTTTTTAATATATCCGTATTGTTATTCTTTGGAATATATTTTCAACTAATTATTGCTCATACAATATGTCAAAGCAAACAATATTCTAAAAACTATAAGCAGAGACAGAAAATTACTGAAATATATATTTCTAAAATATTTAATCTTTGCTTTTAATTTTAACAATGACTTAAACATATATTTTTTAAAATATAATAGTTCTACCAATAGATAGAAACATTTAAATAACTGGGCTGGCGCGCAATACCCATGAATAACGACGACACGAGCCTCATCGAATTCAAGGGGTTCCTCAGCTTTCTCATCCTCCATGAGCTGAGCAAGGAGCAGCTCTACGGCGAGCAACTGGCCGAGCGGATCGGCAAGCGGAAGGGCGCTCCACTGACGGCAGGGACTATCTACCCCGCGCTCAAGAAGCTACGAAAGTATAAGCTGGTAACGTTCGAACGGGACGGCAGGAAGAAAATCTATGCGCTGACGCCCGATGGCAAGAAAGAGCTCAAGGTGCTCTACCGCCTTTTCTCCCGCTATTTCGCAGGACTCAAGGGTCGGCTGAGGGCCTCTGTTCGCAAGACGCGGCGTAAGAAGAGATAAGAAAAAGGTTTTCGTATCTGTGGGTTTGTAGAAAGTAAGCGTCGGCGCCATGGTTGGGTCGTGGTTGGCTTCGCCAACCATGGCCCTGGCCCGACGGAGCAGCACAGGTTGCCATACGTAAGTGTGGCGTTCTGGGCTGTGG
>Ga0114931_10001601_pt1 | contig 28870 bp, 29 predicted proteins | sample 2SBtaG_FD_89579 | JGI IMG/M metagenome (GOLD analysis project Ga0114931, IMG submission 89579) | Deep subsurface microbial communities from Kolumbo volcano to uncover new lineages of life (NeLLi) - 2SBTROV14_V59a metaG | ecosystem: Environmental > Aquatic > Marine > Volcanic | place: Kolumbo... | reverse complement strand
GGTAAAGTGTGCGTTTGCGGTGGTGCAGGGCAACGACTCCATGGATGGAGGAGGTAGAGCGACGCAGGAAGCCAAAGCCGAGGCACAACGACGCGGAATAGTTAACCTATTCCAAGGAGTTGTTAAGCTTGCCGCTCCCGGCTCACGCCCCTCGCCTACGTCCCTGTAGGCGACGCAGCCATGCACCACCGCAGGCGTACAATTTGCCCTGTAGCCTGATTCACCCAACGGGTGATAAGGTAAATCGAAGTGAGTGTTTTTCATATCAATCACTTAGTGTAGAACAACGCGAAGCGTCTCCTCGGACCCCCTCTCCCTCTGGGAGAGGGTCGGGGTGAGGGAAGGGTCATGGCGAGAAGGTTTCATCATTTGGGTGGTCTCTCGCCATGACCGTTAGTTTCAGAATGGAGCGGTCAACTGAGAAATCTAGGATCATGCGGCCATCTCCTGAGTAGTGGCCGGATCCTCCGGCCGTGGTTCATCCACCAGACTCACCCGTTCATTCCGTCCCCGCCGGCGCAACCACCAGAAGCCAGCCCCAGCGGCCCCCAGCAACAGCAGATTGACCAGGGAGAACCCCACTGCCGTCATGACCCAGTCATCCTCCACCACCTCGGCAGGAGTGGACTGGGACGGCTGTGCGGGAACGACCGGTGTCGGGCTGGCAGCTGGATCGGGCTCCACCGGCACTGGCGCAGGCTTGGGCATCAGACCCTCTATCTGGGTGGGGCTGTCCCGGTAGTTCAGGGCCTGTCCCTGCAGGGTCCTGCCTTTGGCCTGGACGACCACTCTGCGTGTCCCGGTGAAGCCCATGAGATCCAGTTCTCCCTGCCTTACCCCCTTGGGCGCCTGCCGCAAGGAGACGGGGGTCGTCTTTCCCGCCTCGTCTTGCAACCAGACCTGGGCCTCCAGACCGGTAGGATCCACCAGTTGGGTGTCTGGCGTCACTTGCAGGCGATAGTGACCCTGCCCCTCTCCGGGGGTGATCGCCAACTCCACCGGGGGAACCACCGTGAAGGTCAGATGCCTCTCCCTCTGGAAGGTCGGGCCCTTGCCGGAGATCACCAGCCCGGCCTGTCCAGGAGAGAACCGGTCGCCACCCAGGCGTAGACTGAAGGTCCCATCACCGGCCTTGATATCGGCACCCTGGCCATCGTCCCGCAGAGGCCAGGTTTGCTCCTCACCAGCCCTGTCCTGGCGCCGGGCCTTGACCTCCACCCTGTTAAGAAAGGCGTGCCGGGTGATCTGCTTGCCATGGTCGGTAAACTCTGCCTCCAGGAATAGGTCCTGACCCTGGATCAGCCGGTTGGGCAGGGGGGATGTGTGAATCTTCAGATCCGTCACCACCATCACCCGGTTGTCCGGGTCCAGCTGGGCCCGTATACGCCATTCACCCGGCTGGGGATCGCTGATGGTGAGCATGTCGTAACCCTGGTCCCGGTGCCACTTGACCGACTTGGGCGCCTGCTCCCGGCCGAACGACTGCCCCCCGGGGGGGATCAGTTGGGTGGCCTGGGCACCGGGTTTGTGAAACACCAGTACCGTGGCCTCGCTGATACTGGCATCGATGGTGAACCGATTGTCCTGGAGGGGCACCGTGTCGGGTCTGCCGACCTTTTCGAAGAGGCGCAGAAAGACCTTCTGCAGCTGTTCGGCGTCCTCGACCTGCTCGAACCAGCCGCCGGTGGTCTCGGCCAGGCGGCGCATCAGTTCGTGATCGGCATTTTTCGACAGGGCGATGGTATGGATGGTGACGCCCAGGCGCCGCAGGCGCGGCAGGACCTTTTCCAGGATGCGCTGGCGCGAGGCCTGGTTCTTGGACCGGTTGCGGGAGATATCCACCTTGCCGTCGGTGAGCAGGATCAGGCTGCGCCGGAACGGACCGGGCGGGCCAGACCAGTCCGCCGTAGCGCGCTTGAGGGCCGCTTCGATGTTGGTGAACTGTCCTGGCGAAGCGATCCTGCGGGAACTGAGCCGCGCCTTGCGTTTCCAGGCCGGGTCCACCACAGCCAGGGGGATCTGCATATTGACATAGCGTGCGAAGGTCCAGACGCCGGCCCGGGTACCCTCGGGCAGCAGACCCACCAGCAGGCGCAGGGCCGGACGACGCAGATTCTTCGGATCGTTCTGCTTCATGCTGCCGGAGATATCGATCAACACCCGCAGGTCGGCCCGGTCGGCCTGGGGCGACCCCGCCGCCCACAGACTGGACGGGCAGGAGAGCATGCCCAGGATGACCAAGACACCCCCCCACACCATTCTTTTCATGCCATTCATCGCGAATTCCCAATGAGCCATCGGACCAAGCCCTTGACTCATTAGCGGCCAGAGCAAATAGCACTTTAATTCATCAGGTCATAGGGGGATCGGGCGTCGTTCGGTTGATCCTTGAAGCGTTTATAGGACCACTGATACTGGTCGGGGCAGTCACGAATGCAGTGTTCCACCCCCAGGTTCAGGGCCGTGGCAGCGGCCACCGGGTCCCGGGCTCCCAGGCCGGCGGGCGCCGGCAGATAGTGGATATCGAACCCCCCTCCGGCGGGCAGGCGCCGGGCGTAGCAGAAGACCGCCTTGGCGCCGGTCTTGAGCAGCAGGCGGTTGACCAACAGCATGGTCAGGGCCGGGACACCGCAGAAGGGGGCGAACACCGCCCCCTTGCTGGAGTCGGGTTGTTGATCGGGGAGGATCCCGGTAGTGCCCCCCGCGCGCAGGGTCTGGTAGAGCCGCCGCACCCCGGCCGCGTCGGTGGGGACCAGCTCCGCACCGCTACGCTGCCGGGCCTGTTTGATGATCGGCCCCCACTGTGCCTGCCTGGGCGGTCGATAGAGGGAGGTGACTTCACCCCGGCTGGCCAGGTAGAGGCCGGCGATCTCCCAGCAGCCCAGGTGGGGCGCCAGCACGATCAGGCCCTGCCCGGGTTCGCAGCGCAGCAGCGCCTCACCATGGACCTGGCGCACCAGGGACATGACCCGATCGATGGGCCAGTACCAGATCGCCGCCAGTTCGGTCAGGGTGCAGCCTGCCTGAAGCAGACTGCGATTGCGCAGTTCCAGCCGTTCTCCGGCCGACAGTTCCCCCATGCAGAGCGCCAGATTGATATCAGAGACCCGACGCTCCCGGTTGGGAAACCAGACGAACAGGCGGCCGATCAAGCGACCGATACGATGGTTCCAGTCCAGCGGCAGGCGCGCCAGCTGTCGCAAACCCCAGATGATGATACGGATCTCCATAGTGAGGCTTCATTTTACACCGGCACAGGGAGCGGGCGGTTGCCATTCCGCAAAACCCTCCAACACCCATGAGACCGGGGCCGCACACACCCCAGATCATGGAAAAGCCGAATCCGTGCGTTGGTGCGCAATATCCTCATTGGTCAAGGGGTTGCCGGGGCCTTTGGGTGAGACGCGCTGAATACATCCCTGTAGGCTTGAATGCAGCATCCCTGCTGCATACACTCACCCAAAGACCCCGGCAAACCCATTCGAAAGTCACGGATTCAGGAAAAACCCTAATGTATTTCCACGCTAATATGATGGGTATAGCGCCACCCGGACCCGCTGACCACCAGACAAAATCACCCACCCGCTCCGCCCATGAGCAGGAGCAGATGCGCGCAAACAGAGGAACCAGACGATGACAGAAGAGGCACTACCCCATGGCCTGACCCCCCAGCAAGCCCTGCGAATGCTCGAAGAAGACCCCAGGGCCGTGCTGGTGGACATTCGCTCCAGCATGGAATATCTGTTCGTCGGCCACCCCAAGGGGGCGGTGCACATCCCCTGGATCGACGAGCCCGAGTGGACGATCAACCCCGAGTTCGTCACCGATATCCGCAAGCTGCTGCTGGGCGGCAGCATCTGCACCATCGACGACGGCTGCGCCCCGGTGATCCTCATCTGCCGCAGTGGCAAACGCTCCCTGGAGGCGGGCAAGGCCCTGCTGCAAGGCGGCTTCACCCGGGTCTACCATATCGACGAGGGCTTCGAGGGGGAGCTGGACGACCACCACCACCGCAGTACCCTGGGAGGCTGGCGCTACCACGGCCTGCCCTGGGAGCAGTGCTAGGCATTCTTGCAACTGCTGAGGCGTCAAAACACCGCAGCTACCGGGTCTAGCGATAGTTTTTCTTGTAGGGGGGGATGTCCGCGTTCAGCGCCTGGGAGAAGTTGGCGAAATCGATGGTCACCGAAGCCAGCTCGACTCCCTCGAAGTTGGCGCGGGTCACGTTCGCGCCACGCAGCACCGTCCCGCCCATGACCGCCCGGGAGAGGTCGGCATCCGTCAGATCGGCCTCACGCATGTCGCACTCCTCGGCAGAGATATTGCACATCCGCGCCCCTCTCAGGTTCGCCCCCTCCAAGCGGGCCAGGTTCATGGCGCTGAAACCACCCTCGTGCCGGCTGCCCAGGTCGATCCCGCTCAGGTCTGCTCCGGTCATGTTGGTGTCGTTCAACAGGCCGTCGCGAAAGTCTCCCCCAGAGAGGCTGGCCAGGCGGAGGTTTGCCTTGATGAAGAGGGTGCCCAGGGCGCTGACCCCAGACAGATCACACTCCTGCAGGTCCGCATAGCAGCCATCGGCCCCATCCAGAGTGGCCCCATGCAGGCGGGCATGGGCCAGGCGGGCATAGCGCAGATCGGAGTGGCTCAGGTCGGCACCGCTCAGGTCGGCACCTTCCAGGCTCGCCGCATCACCGTAGCGGTTACTGCCGATATGGGAGTGGCTCAGGTCGGCCCCCTGCAGGTTGGCCCCGTTCAAGCGAGCCTTTTGCAAGGCGGCGCCACGCATCTGCGCGCGACTCAGGTCGGCGCCTTCCAGGTCGGCGCCACTGAGCCGGGCATTGCGCAGATCGGCGCCACTGAGATCGGCCTCCTGTAGATGCATCTCCCGCAGATCGGCACCCACCAGGCTCTCCGCCTCGATGACCACCAGTACCTTACCCGTCTGTTTGTGTCTGATCTCCACCATCTCGATCGCTCCCGCTATGCCTCTGATAGAAGCATAGCCCTAGGATACTGGGGGTAAAACCTGACTCACTTTCACTTGACGTGGAGCATTTCAGATGCCGATGGAACGATAATCTGAAACATGACCGGGACCTCAATCATCACCCTCACTGTTTATTTATTACGAATTTCCTGAAGAGCTTCGTTCATCTTGAACAACACGATCAGCAGTTCACAAAAGATACGCGCGCCGACCGCGCCCATGAGAGCCACCAGGATGCCCAAGAAAAACTTGCCAAAACCAAAGCCACCAGCAAACATGCTGCCAATACCGCTCACCACGGCGGAAAACAGCAGAAGCCAGTAGATAAAGGTAATAATCTTCGGCGTCAGCATATTGTTGAAGAACAACAGATCATTCATGCGTTCTCTCCCTTTTATTTTCACGAACTGTCATCTGTTAATCCACGGATGATTCCTTAGCCATTCACTCGGCAGACTCAGCCCACCATGAATAGGGCGGGCTCAGTACGTAGGAATGATCCCTCTGTTTTTCTACCACTCCTTGCACAGTCATGCATTGAGGCAACGCAAGCAATCCTCTTTTGACTGTCCCTCGTATTCGATTACGCTTAGTGCATCCTCTGGCCGGACCAGCCCGGGTTACCATAGAGGGCGGCCTCTACTTCTTGATGCCCACTCCCCGCTTCAACAGGGAGAGGCTGAACAGGCTCAGCACTAGGATGAAGACCAGGATCATCGCGATCGCCACGAAGATATCGATGTCCGAGACTCCCAGTAGCCCATAGCGGAAGGCGTTCACCATATAGAGCACCGGGTTGCCCAGGGAGACCCCCTGCCAGAACTTTGGCAGCAGGTCGATGGAGTAGAAGACCCCCCCCAGATAGGTGAGGGGGATGAGTACGAAGGTGGGCACGATGGAGACGTCATCGAAGGTCTTGGCGTAGACCGCGTTGATGAAGCCCCCCAGGGCGAACAGGATGGAGGTCAGCACGAACACCAGCAGGGTAAGGCCGATACTGTGGACACTGAGATCGGTGAAGAATAGGGAGACCAGGGTCACCACCGTACCCACCAGGGTACCGCGGGCCACCCCGCCACTGACATAACCGGTCAGTACCACCCAGTTGGGTACGGGGGCGATCAGCAATTCCTCCACATAGTGCTGCAGCTTGGTGCTGAAGAAGGAGGAGACCACGTTGGCATAGGAGTTCTGGATCACCGCCATGAGGATCAGCCCGGGGACGATGAACTCGATATAGCTGTAACCGCCCATCTCACCGATCCGTTCCCCGATCAGCTTGCCGAAGATGACGAAATAGAGGGTCGTGGTGATGGCGGAGGGCAACACCGTCTGCACCCAGATGCGGCTGAAACGCAGGATCTCCTTGATGACGATGGTGCGATAGGCGGTGAGATAGAGTGATCCGCGTTTCAACTCGCCAGCCCCCGTTCGAGCCTGGAGCGGTCCAGCAGGTCGATGAACAGCTGTTCCAGGCGGTTCTGCTTGTTGCGCATGCTGACCACCTCAATACCGTTCTCGGTGAGGGCGGCGAACAGGCCGTTGAGGGTCTGCTCCCGGCGGATCTCCACCTCTAGGTGGTGCTCGCCGACCCGGGTCAAGCGGTACCCCGCCAACCGTGGGGCCTGGGGCAGGGGCCGGCGGCTATCCAGGATGAAGGTCTCGGTATGCAGCTGACTCAGCAGCCGGCTCATGGGGGTCTGTTCGATGATCTCACCGTGATTGATGATGGCGATGTTGCGGCACAGGTTCTCCGCCTCCTCCAGATAGTGGGTGGTGAGGATAATGGTGGTGCCCTGAGCATTGATCTCGCGCAGGAAGCCCCACATGGAGCGGCGGATCTCTATGTCCACGCCGGCGGTCGGCTCGTCGAGGATCAGCAGTCGCGGCCGGTGCACCAGGGCTCGGGCGATCATCAGGCGGCGCTTCATGCCGCCCGACAGTGAGCGCGCCTGCTGGTGACGCTTGTCCCATAGGTCCAGCCGCCTGAGGCTCTTCTCCGCCCGCACGAAGGCCTCCCGGCGGGGGATTCCATAGTAACCCGCCTGGTTGACCAGAATCTCCACCACCGGTTCCCATTGATTGAAATTGAACTCCTGGGGCACCAGACCGAGGTAGCGCTTGGCCTCCTCGCGCTGGCGATCGAGGTCGTGTCCAAAGATACTGACCCGCCCTGCCGTCTTGTTTACCAGGGAGGCAACGATCCCGATGGCGGTGGACTTGCCGGCCCCGTTGGGTCCCAGCAGGGCGAAAAAGTCACCCACCCCCACCGTCAGATCGATCCCCTTGAGGGCCTCGAAGCCATTGCGGTAGGTCTTGCGCAGATCGGTGGTGGCGAGCGCGTACACTGAACCAAGATTCCCCTGTCAACCGGATGTCTACGGGCAGGCATTGTAACGCAAACAGGATCTGGTTCCGCGCTAGGCAATGTCGTTCACCATGGCCACCCGGTATTTTCACTCCAAATATCCTTGTGTATGCTGTTGTGTATACATATACTGAGAGGGTCACCACAGACGGCTTGGCGAGTCACACCATCATGGGCACCCCCTCGAACCTAGTCAGGAAACAGTATCTAATCTCCCAACGGAATATCCAAAAACTGGAGGCGCTGGCCAGCACCCAGGGCACCTCCGCCGCGGAGATCGTCCGACAGGCCATCGATGCCTACGACCCCCATGGAGCCGGCGACCTGGACGCCCCAGAACTGATGGAACTGGTCCACCAGACGCTCGAGGACGCCATTACCACCACCCGAAGGGCCAATCGCAAGGTCAGCAAGGTCCTCAAGGTGCTGGACGAGGCGCCCACCTGATGACCGGCTGGAAGGATATTCTAATGGATGTGCTGAGGCTGGCCGACGAGGTGAAGCGGCTCGACCGGCATACCGAGACCCTCAGCGAACGCACCCTCGATATCGACCGGCGTGTCGTAAGGCTCGAGACCATCGTTGAAATGGCGCAGAAGGATCTTGTACGCAAGCGCCTCGATTAGCGCAAACAGGGGCGGACCCTGATGGGACATGGTCTCTCCCAGGCCAATGATTCGCGACCCACTACCAGCCCAGACGCTTCAGTGAACCATGGCCCACTGAGCCTCAGGCCAACCGCTCCTGCACCTCCCGCCAGAGGGCCTCGTAGGCCTGCCAGGCCGGCCCCTTGGGGGCGAACTCACCGACCGGCATACGGTGTATGCCCATCTTCTCCACGTCGCTGGCATAGGGGATGGCCACATTCAGCAGCTCCTTGCGGGTGTCCGGCAGGCTCTGCATCACGTCCAGGTGCATGCGCTTGCGCCGGTCCACCATGGAGAAGAAGGGCATCAGCTGCAGCCCGGAGATGCGGTGGCCCTCGAGGAAATCGAGCAGTTGCTGGTAGGTGCGCAGTGACAGGGTGGTGGGAATCAGGGGCAGCAACAACCCGTCGGCGGCGCGGAAGATGTTCTCCGACACCAGGGAGATGCTGGGCGGACAATCCAGAATGACATAGTCATAGGCCTGAGAGAGGGGGCGCAGCAGCCGCAACAGCTGCTTGGTGGGTTTCTTCGCGTCCTCCAGTTTCAGATCCATGTTGCGGTAGGAGAAGTCCGCCGGCAGCATATCGAGATTCTCGAAGTCGGTGGCCTTGACCAGGCTGTCCAGATCCAGTTTACCCTTCACCAGTGCCTTGCCTCCCCCCTTGACCTTGGCCTTGATACGAAAGTAGTAGGTAGCGGCGCCCTGGGGGTCCAGGTCCCAGACGATGGTACGATAACCCTGGCGCGCCGCCAGGTAGGCCAGGTTCACCGCAGTGGCGGTCTTGCCCACCCCACCTTTGATGTTGTAGACACCCAGGATGTGCATCAGCTGCCTCCGAACAGGCCCTCGAAGGCCTGGCGGTTCTGCTTGGAATCGAACTGGGCAAACAGCTCGGCAAACTCCTGGCGCGCCTTGTCCTGCTGCTTCAGCAGGTCGCCCACCAGCGCCCCCATGGCGATCAGGGTGGCGACCGAGGCCCCCTCCTGCAGCATCTGCTCGCCGAAGTGGCCGATCGCCGTGGCCTGGACCTGGAAGTCCTGGAAGTCCCCCAGGTTGTCGAGCAGGGCCTTCAGGCGTTTGATCAGCTCGCGGATCTGGGGCTTGGGATAGAGGCTCTGAAAGAACTCCATGAGGTAGCGCAGCTTCTTGCAGTCCTTGCGCAACTCATGCAGCCGCTCGGGTGGGGAGTCCGGTTTGACCAGCCGGCCATCCTTCAACACCCGTTTGTAGATCTTGTGAATGCGCCGGTCGGCGAGGCGGGAGATGGGCTGCAGGGCATTGGGTTGGAACGAGATCTTCGGCACCGGCTCCTCCAGCCACTGGCGCCAGGACTTGATCAGCTTGCGGAAGTGGGGAGAGTTGAGCTTACGCACCATCGCCTGCTGTGCCTGCTGGTGTTGCCGGTGCAGGAACTCATGGAACGGCGTCAGATCGGATCGCAGCCGCTGCGGCAGGGAATCGCGATAGGCCGGGTACTTCAGCAGATAGACATCCATGTCCCGGGTCGGGCCGGTGATCTGACCGATCCAGGCGAATCCCTTGCGGAAGGGCTCCAGTTCCCGGGGATCGAACACACCCTTAATCTGGCTCATGGCAGAACGGCTGCGACGGCTGGCCACCCGCAGGTCATGCAGAAACTCGCTGTCCAGGTCGGCCTTGGCGCCTTCGACATTCGCCTCCAGGGTATCCAGCAGGCTCAACAGGATATGTTTGGCAGTGACGTCACTGCGTGCCTCCGGATCGAGCCGGTAGTTGAGCTTGGAGGAGTAGTCCATGGGGTGGCGGCCTATACCGATCAGGGCGGACTCGAACAGGCTCTCGCGCACCGACTTCAGGCCCAGCCGGTCGAGTTCGGTGCGCAGCTGCTGCAGGGGCTTGTGATAACCCTTGAGGGGGATCAGTTCCAGGCGACCTTCCAGCTCACCCTTGCGCCTGCCGTCGGGAGAGGCGAACTGGTTGTCCTGCAGCAGCAACCGCAGCACTGTCTTGTCGTCCTCATTGAGTAACCGCAGAGTGCGACACTGCTGCCGGACCACCACCAGGGGCAGCAGCACCCGCATCTGCAGCGCCCCGGCGATGCGTTCGCGCAGCTCACCGGCCGGCAAGGGTTCGGCATTGCGGGGGGGCTCCGGGAGTTCGACACATTCGGCAAGCCGGTCGCCCTTGCGCGGCAACCAGCAGAGGCGCCCCAGCTGCGCCCGCTGTTCATACATCAGTTCGCCACCGGCCTGCCAGATTCGCCAGTCGAAGCTGTCGAGAAAGCGCTGTTCCTGGCGGCTGGGAGGGTCTTCGAGGAATCGATGCCGTTCGCGCAGATGGGCCTCCAGCCCGGGCAGGTCGAGATCATCCGGCAACAGGTATTGTATGACTTGCGCTTGCATGGTCGGCCCCCTCTGAACGAAGCGCTGAGGTTACCCGAGCTAGGGAAACTGAGCAAACCAGGACGGCGATTCAGACGCTTGCGGCAGCCCTCACCTGAGTTGGGTCACATCAGATCGGTACGGCAGACACATCGAATCAGCCCATCGCCGGATTGGCGGATGAGCCGGCTGATCCGACCAGGCTGCTAGGCCGAGAGTGGCAGGTCCAGCAGCTCCTCTTCCTCATAGGGCTCCAGCAGATCGGCGCCGAGGGTACCGACCAGGGACTCCAGATAGGCCGCATCCTCCACTTCGGCCAGGCGCCGGCGCGCCTGCTCCAGGCGCCGCTGGATCCCCAGGCTCTCCACCAGGTCGTCATAACCCGGGCGTTGCAGAAACTCCTGCAGATTCTGTACATGCCTGCGCCACAGCGCCTGGTCCCGCTGCTGCTTGGCCTCCAGGCGCCGCCGGTACCAGTCCGAAGCCAGCAGGTAGTCGCGGGTGAACATGGCGCGGATGCGTGGGTCGTCCACCCCCCGGCCCTGGTAGCTCCCCTCGGCCATGATGTGCAGCAGGGCGCGCAGTGGCGGACAGGCGTCCGCCACGCTGCCGTCGTCCAGATACTGCTGCGCCACCCGGCGTTGTGCCTCGACGATGTTGTCGATGCCATCCACGAATACCTCCAGCCCCTGGGTCTCGGGCTTGAGGATCGCCTCGGTGAAGACGGTATTGGCGTTGTCGAAGAGCTTGCCGAGAAAGCCGTGCACGAAGCGGTCGGTGATGCGATAGCCCAGACGGCTGGCCAGCACCCGGCGCCCCTGGTAGTCGAAGTCGGTCAGGGGTTCCAGGTAGCCGTGGGCGATGAGATAGGCGGGGTCGCGTTCCGGCTCCTTGAGGCGCGCCCAGACCTCAGGCACCAGCAGGCTGATATCATGGTCCACCCGTACCTTGGGACCGATATGGCCCGCCGAGCTGGAGAAGCCGGGATAACCGGTGAGGATAAAGGAGACCAGGGCGTTGTTGAGATCCGCGGTGGCGCGCAGGGCGTTGAACGGCCCCTTGGTGAGGGCCCCCTCGCTGCCGGCGCCGGTAGTGGATGGGGACTTGCCGGTGAGGCTGCAGATGAAGTCCATGAACAACTCCGGCAGCTCCTGGTAGTGGATCGGATTGTAGACCGCCAGGGGGCGGATACCCGGCTCCGGCGGGTTGTTGCGGCGTCCCGCCAGCACCGCGTCCACCGGATGGCAGAGGGGGCTGTGCAGCGGGAGTTTGCGGTGGAAGCGTGCCCCCATCTCCGCCACGTAGGCGCGCACCGGGCTGGCCAGGTCGGGGCGGATCTGCAGGTAGCGGGGGTTCCTGCTCGGTTTGCCATCCACCAGCCGGGGGTGGGCGGAGCTGACCACATAGCCGCGACCCTCCTGGTAGGCGGCCTTGAGCAGCTCCCGCATGGGCCGGGTGTAACTGGAGAAGGTGAGCACGTCCTCCACCACGTCCGCCAGTTTGTCACCACTCAGGGGTTCATAGTTGGCTAGGAAGTTGTCTGGCTGGGCCATATCGAACTCGGTCTGCTGATCGAAGCCGGGGATGACCGCATCGTCCGGGCGCTGGAACAGCCGGTATTCGCAGTTCGCCGTCAGCTTGATGCTGCGTTGCGGGGCATAGCCCTCCCGGCAACCGCTGAGACAGCCCGCCCCCACCACCACCGAGGCGGTGATGTCGTCCTCCATCTGGATCTTCTCGGTGGCGATGAAGTCCTGACGCACCTTGAAGATACGCCACTCGTCACGCTCGTCGAAACCGACCCGCAGGTAGGAGGCGACCACCTTGCGGTTGAGCATCTTCAGCTCATGGCCGGTGGCGCCGTCGATCTCGTCGACACTGGCATAGTTGCGCCAGTTGCCATCCCAGGACTCCCGGTAGAAGCGCTTGATCATGAAGGCCAGGGCGAGGATGCGCGGCGGGATGGCGCTGGCCCAGGCGTTGTACTCATCGGTATAGCTGGGGGATGGGGTCAACAGCTTGATCACTGAACCGAGGCTGCGTTCCATGCTCAGGGGCTTGCGCGTGGGATCCCGGTCCTCGTGCTCGAAACCGGGTTTGAAACGATTCGAATAGTCCCGTTCGAAGATCTCCTCCACCAGGTCCAGGTCCTTCTGCAAGTCGTCGACGAACAGCGGACCGTAGATCACTGCATCGTTGAGGGACTTTGATATCTCCGACTTGCCGCCACCGGAGACGGTGCTCGGCTTGTGGCAGAAGGTCCCTTCCGGGTCAGTGCCCACCAGGCGCCAGGAGGGTGCGCCCGGGTGTTTCTCCATCTCGATCTTGTAGCCGTTGGGTTGCATATAGATCTTGCCCGGTTGCAGGCGGATACGCTGGACCTTGCCCTCTTTGATCCAGCTGATGCGCTGCTGCTCCAGGTCCATGCGCAGATCCTGGGGCACATAGACGACCTCCGGGAAGCGCCGGTCGATGGCGTGTCCCTCTGGCTGCAGCTCCATGATCTCGCCATAGCGCTGGATGACCTGGTCGAGGCCGTAGCCGGGCTCGCGGGTGCGCGAGTCGACCCCATACTCGGTGCCGTGATTGTGCCGGGGAAATGCCAGGGCGCCACCGGCGTGCTCCTCCTCCGCCAGGCCGAACAGATTGGCGGCATAGCCGATCTGGGTCTTCACCTCCTTCTTGCAGTAGCCGTAGTAGTTGTCGGCCAGCAGGGTGACGATGACCCCGTGCCGATCTCGGGCGGTGAGCTTGAAGGCCTGACCCTCGTTGTAGCGCTCCTCCGGGTCACGCCAGCACATCCCCTCGGCGCGCTGGCGTTCGCTAGCGTCGTCCCAGTGGGGCAGTCCCAGCACCTGCTTGCGCAGCCGGGTGAGGTGGGGGGCGAGGATGACACAGCCGGTATGGCCGCTCCAGTGGTCCACGTCGAGGGCGGCGTCGAACTCGGGTAGGAAGGGGTTGCCGCCATTGCCGAAAATGCTCTCCACGAAGTCCAGGTTGCTCACCAGGTTGCCCGGGGCGAAGAAACGGATCTCCATGCGTTTCTCCGCCTCCTGGCCCGGTACCGCCGGGCAGATCACCGGGCGCAGCAGCAGGGAGACGAACATCTCCGCCGCCGCCGGCTGATTGGTGGTGAAGGGGATGCGCAGCAGTTCGGCGGGTGGCCGCAGCGCCTCCGCCAGCATGCGGGCAAAGACCTCCCGCGGCACCGCCTTCTTGTCCCCCGGAATGGGCAGGCCACCCTCAGCGATGTGGAAAGAGCCCTGGGTGGTGCGCCGATCGCTGGCCGGATTGTTGAGGACCCCCTGCCTGACCCGGTAGGAGGCGACGATATCGGACTGGAACTCGTCCTCTCCCAGGGGCAGGGAGAGTTCCCGGGCCACTCCATAGCGATCCAGCACGAAGGTCATGCCGGGCAGGCGCGGCACCCTATCGCAGGCCCCGGTGAGATAGCCGTCGAGAAAGGCCTGGATGCGCCGGTCGGCCGGACAGAGCTGGTCGGTGAGCAGTCGGTTCTTCTCCCGGTAACTCTTGAGCAGGTCACTGGCGATGTGTAGAAACTCCTCGTCCCCGCCACTGACCGTGGTGGGCTGGCCGGAGGAGGCCAGCTTGAGATTGATATAGAGTTGCAGCTTGCGCCGCTCCTCCCGCTCATCGCCGCTGCGCTTGGTCAGCCCCAGTGCCCGTTCTAGATCCATAACCCGCCCATCAATATTAGCAAACACTCATCCTGCCTGATGAAGACCGAGGATTCAAGTGGGGATATATCGAAGGCCGTATCGATCTGTTTTACGGAGCGCTTGAGGGCCTCCTGGATCTCCTGTGCAGACTTGTCATGCAGATACTGGAATTTCGCCTCGCCCGTGAGCGCCGTGTTCACCGAGCGCAGCAGCCAGTCGAGGTTGAAGTGGTAACCGGCCCCGGCCCAGCGCTCGAGTTCCTGCTTCTTGCGGTCCCGACCCTCCGGCCAGTCGGCACAGACCTGGGCAAGCGCCACCACCCCGCGGCACGCCATCCGGGTTGTACCGCTGTCTCTCATGTAAGCAAATTCCTACAAGAGAATCGGATTCATTCGGCTGACCCGGCCCGGGGCCACCTGTATCATGGTACGAAAAGAAAAAGGGTATGGTCATGAACCTGGGCATCTATATCAGCAGCAAGCAGCTGGCCTCCATGCCGGTTGCGCACCGACAGCTCTACTACCGGATGAAGATCCTCGAACTCACACCCCCCAACTCCTCGCACGATGCCTTCATGCTGAATTTCTATCAACGGTTACTGGATCAGCCGGAAGACCTGCACTCCCTACAGCAGCTCGACCAGCGGCTTGCCACCCCCGGAGCCGGTTGAATTCCCTTCAACCGGCCCCTTTCAGGCCTATTCCTCGTCGTAGCGGATCGGCCGCCAGGCGTTGTGTTTGAAGCGATAGATTCGATCACTGGCATCGTCCAGCCGGTCCATCAGCACCAGTCGCTCCTTGCGGGATAACCGGTCGTCATCCAGAAAGGCATACTCGAGACGGGCGATTCTGCGCTGTTGACGCCTGAGTTTTTTTACCTCCCTGCGGGTCAGTTCTCCAGCATTGATGCCCTGTTCGATGCGCCGCCACTGGCGGTCCCGGCGGACGGCGATCTTCCCGAGAGCGCGCCAGGAACGCTCGCCGCTGTACCGGTGACGCCGCTCCAAGTGGGTCGAACTATGGTTCTGGTAGGCCGCCTCACGGGCAAACCGTTCATGGGCCGATGTCAGCAGCGGAGTGGCCAGCAAGGCCGCCAGCAGCGGCAGGGTTTTCAGCAGATTCAGATTACACATTCCGTGCTCCTTCGTTTCTCAGTGAGTGTGCCTCCATCCTACTCATCCGGGCTGAACGGGCGCTGAACCAGGACCCTGTGTCACTGGCTGCCGGCAACAATCCCCTAGTATTAGCAGGTAAACTGATCTATGCTCACTGGCAAGGAGGGAATCTACATCCTATTTTCCAATGAAACCGCCCTTCAAGAGCCTTCAGAGCCTGCTCCTGACCCTGCTGATTGGAATGGGTCCGATGGCGGCCTGTCAATCGCTCACATCCCACCCGCCAGCAGATGAGATGACTGTTACCGAGGCCGCGAATGGTTCCCGGGTGGTCCTGGCAGTGGGCGGGCGTCTCGACCTACAGCTGCCGACTCAGCCCGGCACGGGCTATGGTTGGCAACTGCTGGAGATGCCTGAAGCACTGCTGAAGCTGACCGACCAGAAGATCGCCCCCCCCTCCAGGGAAGAGGCCGACCGAAGGCTCCTGGGTACCACGCAGATTCACCAGTTCCACTTTGTCGCACTGGCCGCGGGCAAGGCCCATCTGCTGCTCGGCTACCGCCGGGCCTGGGAGAAGGCGCCGAAAGACCTTGAGCGGTTTGCATTGGAGATCGTCATTCAGGAACCCTAGGGAGAAGGTTATGCGAGTATCTAGCGTCAAAATCAGTGTCACATCGGCCTTCAGCGTATTGCTGCTGGGTCTGCCCGTCACCGCCCCGACCGATACCACCACCATCCAGCCGGTCTCACCCCAGATCCGGCGCCTGGCCACGCCGGCCATTGCATCGGTCGTCAATGCCAACAAGCTGCGCCTCGATCTAAGCAAGATCTCGGGGGTAAAGCTCCCGGCAAAATACCTCCAGCGTGAGAACCGGGCGGCGCCCTCCATCAAGTCGAGACTTACCCGGTTGCGTTCCAACCTGTTGAACAGGCGCATCAAACTGATTGGCGCCAAGCCCAAGTTCACCGTCGGCTATACCCATGCCATGGACCTCCCCCTCTCCAAACTGGCGGCGACCAGACCACCGCACCGACTCAATACCCTGATCAGGAACCAGAACCGCAAGGCGGCCAAGGGACTGGCCCTGGACCGCCGGCTGGTGCGCATCTATGAACGCAAGAGCCACAGAAAACTGGCGGAGCAGATGACCCTGCGCAGTTGTTCGGCGAACGCGCGCCGCTTCGATTGGCGGAGCCACCACAAGGTCACTCCGGTGCGCGATCAGGGGGGCTGCGGCAGCTGCTGGGCCTTCGCCACCGAGGGGGCCTACGAGGGCAACTATGCGATCCGCAACAACAAGCTGGTCGACACATCGGAACAGGAGGTGCTCAACTGCAGCGGCTCCGGGAGTTGCGGAGGGGGCTGGTGGGCCTTCGACCACCTGATACCCACCGGCACCGCCTCCGAGTCCCGCTACCCCTATTCGGCCAGCGACCAGGCCTGCAAGACCGGCATCCCCACCCCCTATCACGCCGTGACCTGGGGCTATGTCGGTAGCAGTTCAGGCATTCCCAGCCGGGATAAGATCAAGGCCGCCCTCTGCCAGCATGGTCCGTTGACCGTAGCGGTGAATGCCACGTCCGCCTTCCAGGCCTACACCAACGGCACCTTCAATGAACACAACACCAGCGGCATCAACCACGGGGTCACCCTCATCGGGTGGGACGACAACCGCAACGCCTGGTTGATCAAGAACTCATGGGGACCCTACTGGGGCGACAACGGCTATATGTGGATCGACTACGGCAGCAACAACATCGGCTACGCCGCCGCCTGGGTCAAGGCCCGCAACGAGACGGTGCTGAAGGACGACTGCATCCCCTTCAACCCCAACCACGCCCAGGTCAAGAAGGTCCGGGGACGCTGGAAGATCGTAGTGGGGAACATGTGGTTGAAGGACTTCGGCAACAACAAGTCCGAGGCCCTCAAGGGCCTGCAGGTGATCAAACACTACCGGCTCAACCGCCAGTGCTTCGTCGGCCGGCCCCATCCCTCCCTGGAATACTACCTGGTGGGCAGCGACGCCCCCCACGGCAGGATGGCCGGCGAGGACTGCATCGGCTTCAACCCGGACAACATCGATGTGAACCGGATCAACAACCGCTGGAAGATCGTCGACGGCTCACACTGGATGTTCGACTTCGCCAACAAGCAGGATGAGGCCTGGCTGGCCCTCGGCCTGATCAAGGCCAACGGCTTCAACAAGAGCTGCTTCGTCGGACGACCCGGCCCCTCAATGACCTATTTGCGCCGCTGATCGCCCGGGCGGATACGGCGGGCAATACCGCCGTATCCGCCCCCATCCGGAACTCAATCGCCGCGCCCGATGGCGTAGTAGCTGAAGCCGCTGCGCCTGAGCAGGTCTGGATCGTAGATATTGAGGCCGTCGAAGATCACCGGCTGGCTGAGGGCCTGTTTGATCTTGTCGAAGTCGGGGCTGCGAAACAACTGCCACTCGGTCACCACCATCAGGGCGTCCGCGCCCTGCAGGGTCTCCTCCTGATGGTCGCAGTAGACCAGGTCGGCACGCTCGCCGTAGATGCGCCGGCACTCCCCCATCGCCTCCGGGTCATAGGCCCGCACCCGGGCGCCGGCCTGCCACAGGGCCTCCATCAGTACCCGGCTGGGGGCCTCGCGCATGTCGTCGGTGTTGGGTTTGAAGGCGAGCCCCCAGAGGGCGAACACCTTGCCCTCCAGCCCCTCGCCGAAGTGGCGCCGGATCTTCCTGAACAGCACCTGCTTCTGGCGGGCGTTGACCGCCTCCACCGCGCTCAGCAACTGGGCCTCGTAACCCACCTCCCGGGCGGTGCGTTCCAGTGCGCTGACGTCCTTGGGGAAGCAGGAGCCCCCATAACCACAACCGGGGTAGATGAACGAGTAACCGATACGGCTATCGGAGCCGATGCCGTGGCGCACCCGTTCGATGTCCGCGCCGAGGCGTTCCGCCAGGTTGGAGAGTTCGTTCATGAAGCTGATCTTGGTGGCCAGCATGGCGTTGGCCGCATATTTGGTCAGCTCCGCCGAGCGGATGTCCATGACCACCATCCGGTCGTGGTTGCGGTTGAAGGGGGCGTAGAGGGCGCGCACCAGTTCGGTGGTGCGCGGGTTGTCGGTGCCGATGACGATCCGGTCGGGCTTCATGAAATCCTCCAGCGCCGCCCCCTCCTTGAGGAACTCCGGATTGGAGACCACGTCGAAGTCGACCTCACGGTCTGCTTGCCGCAGCCGGGACTCGATCGCCTCCCGGACCCGGTCGGCGGTGCCCACCGGCACGGTGGACTTGTCCACCACCACCCGGTAGCCGTCCATGTGCTCGGCGATGGTGCGCGCCACCGCCAGCACATACTGTAGATCGGCGGAGCCGTCCTCGTCCGGCGGGGTCCCCACCGCGATGAACTGGAACAGGCCATGGTCCACCGCCTCGGCGGGGTCGTTGGTGAAGCGCAGCCGCCCCTCTCGGGCGTTGCGCTCGACCATCTGCTCCAGGCCCGGCTCATAGATGGGGATCCGCCCCTGCTGGAGCATCTCGATCTTGTGGCTGTCCACGTCCATGCAGAGCACCTCGTTGCCCACCTCCGCCAGACAGGCGCCGGTGACCAGGCCCACATAGCCCGACCCGAATACAGTAACTTTCATTCTTCTTCCTATGTTGGTTTGGTGGAGACGGCGCTCCCGAGGCACCCGCCCATGACGACCCCGGCCATTGTTGAATCAGGCAGCATGACCGCCGGCTGCCGGCGGCAAATGATACAAAGATTACCACCCGTCCTCCAGGGAAATCCCGCGTTTAATTCACCTGCGGGGAGTCCTGGGGGGGTGATTCGATACAGGCGCGTATCTGCTCCAGCAGGTCCTGGGTCTCCTGGCCCCGCGGGTCGATGGGGGGGAAGGGGGTGACCCGGGCATGGGCGCGGAACAGCACCGGCCAGATCACAGACCCCTGGAGACGCACGCCGCTGATGCGCAGGGGGATCAGCGGGGCGCCGGTGTTGATCGCCAGGCGCGCGGCGCCGGCCTTGAGGCGGCGCGGTGGATCGCTGTCGAGGTGGATCTTGCCGTGTGGAAACAGGGCGATCACCTCACCCGCCCGCAGGGCCTTGAAGGCGGTGCGCAGGGCCTTCTCCGGAGAGTGCTCCCGGTCCACGGGGATGCAGCCCATGGCGTGAAAAAGCCACCGCAGGCCGAAACGCCGGTACTGCTCCCGGGCAATCAGGAAACGCAGTGGGCGGTGGCTGCAGGCGGTCATGAGCAGCGGGTCGAGGCCGGAGATGTGGTTGGAGACCACGATCGCCGGCCCGCTCTCGGGAATCGCCAGGGGGACCGGTTCGAGACGGTGGTAGTAGCGGCAGAACAGCCGGTTGCAACCGTCGATCAGGTTCATCCAACCCCGGCCCCAGTCGATCTCGCTGACCGCCAGGCAGTGGTGGACGAATCGGTAGAGGAGATAGGCGGTCCCCGCCAGCAGCAGGACGAGGATATAGCCCAAGCCGCCCACTAGGAGCTTGTCCGAGATATAGGAACCCTAGCGAGGGAAAGCGATTTTGAGTCATTTTTTTGGGTCATTTGAGGCGAATATTGGCTATATTGAACGAAAATAAGCGGAAAAAATGGCCGAAATCGCTTTTCCACAGTAGCTTCTCTATTCTCGGACAAGCTCCTAGGACGCCTTCTTCTTCCGTCCCTTGCCCCCCCGCTGATAGACCTTGCGCTGAAACAGGTCGGTACGCCGGCTCACCAGCCGGTCGACGAACAGGATGCCGTCCAGGTGGTCCACCTCGTGCTGCGCGGCGCGGGCCTCGTAACCCTCCATGGCGAACTCCAGGGGCTCCCCATGGGGGTCCCGGGCGGTCAGCCGAATATGTTCGGCACGAATCACGTTGCCCGTGTAGTCGGGCACCGACAGGCAGCCCTCACGCCCCAGCCCGAACCCCTCCCACTCCGTGATCTCCGGGTTCACAAGGACCAGCCGTCCGTGGTTCGGCACCGGCTTGCGGGTGCTGGAACAGTCGATGATGACGATGCGCTGCAGGCGCCCCACCTGAGGGGCGGCGATGCCCACCGCCGCCGGCCCGTCGAGCCGGGTCTCCTCCAGGTCGTCGATGAAGGCGCGCAGTTCCTCGTCGAAGCGCTCCACCGGCGCGCAGACCTCCTTGAGGCGGGGATCGGGCAGCTTGAGGATGTCGAGTATCGCCATGGGGTCAGCCGATGAGGGTCTCGATGGGGGCGATGTTGACCTCCATGCCCTGCAGATCCAGACCCGCCAGGGCGGCCTCCAGCTCCTCCAGGGTGGCATCGGCAGCGCCCTGAATGGTCATGATATAGACCGGCTCCTGCTCGTTGCCCACCACGTCGGACTCCAGTTCGAGAATGTTCAGCCCCGCCCGGGTCAGGGCGCCGCTGACCCGGGCGACGATGCCGGTGCGGTCGGCTCCCACCACCCGTATCTGGTAGTTGGGCGCGGTGTGCTGGTGCAGCTCGCCGTGGATGGGATCGACATGGAAGCGCAGGCCCAGCCGCTCGGCCACCGGCTCGATCAGGGCGGCCAGCCCCTCGCCACCGTTTCTGACCATCAGCATGATGGTGAAGTTACCCCCGAGGCGGATCATGGAGGCCTCCCCCAGGTTGCAGCCCCCTTGAAAAAGGGCCTCGGTCACCTGCGCCACGATCCCCGGTCGGTCCTTGCCCACCAGGGTCAACATCTGCCAATCCATCAGGATTCATCCTCCGGTTCGAGCCAGATCAGCGAGGCCATGCGTCCGGTGACGCCATCCCGCCGATAGGAAAAAAAACGTTCAGGGTCCGACACTGTACAGTATTCGACGCCGCCGATGTAGCCGACCCCCAGGGCCGTCAGGCGCTGCCGGGCCAACTGGTAGATATTCGCCAGCCAGTGGCCGGGACGGGTGGGGACCAGGGCCTCCCGGGCGGCGGTGGAATGGCCGACGCAGGTCCGGTAGACCTCCTCCCCGACCTCGAAGGCGCGAGGTCCGATGGCCGGACCGAGCCACACCATCAACTGTTGCGCCGGACGCCCCATGGCCGTGACCGCCGCCTCGATGACCCCGGCGGCGAGCCCGCGCCAGCCGGCGTGGACCGCACAGACCCGGGTCGCCTCACGATCGCAGATCAGCAGCGGCAGGCAGTCGGCGGTGAGCACCAGGCAGACCTCCCCTGGCCCTTGGGCGCAGACCGCATCGGCCTCGCAGCCGGCAGCACACTCCCCCGCCCGGGCCACTTGGCGACCATGCACCTGGCGCAGCCAGCAGGGCTCGCCGGGCAGCCCCAGGCATTGGCGCAGGAGCGCCCGGTTGCGCGCCACGGCGGCCGGGTCGTCCCCCACATGATCGGCCAGATTGAGGCTGGCGTAGGGCCCGCGACTCACTCCACCGCCCCGGGTGGTGATCGCCGCGCGCACCCGGGCGGGCGCCGGCCAGTCAGGCGTCAGCCAGTCCATGATCCTCCTGTAACAGCCTTAGCAGCGCCTGCATGTCCGCCGGCAGCGGCGCCTCCCAGGCCATCGCCTGCCCGCTCGCCGGGTGTTGCAGGGCGAGGCGCCGGGCGTGCAGGGCCTGACGGCGGAACTGGCGCAACCCCTCGCGCAGGGCCTCGCTGGCCCCGGCGGGCAGACGCAGCCGCCCGCCATACTGGGGGTCGCCCAGCAGGGGGTGGTGGATAAAGGCCAGGTGGACGCGGATCTGGTGGGTGCGGCCGGTCTCCAGGTTGACCTGCAGATAGCTGTGGGCGCGAAACCGCTGCAGCACGCGGTAGTGGGTGATGGCCGGCCGGCCGGCGGGGTGAACCGCCATGCGCACGCGCTGCACCGGGTGGCGGCCGATCGGCTGGTCGATGGTCCCGCCGGCGGTGATCAGGCCCTGGGCCAGGGCTAGGTATTCACGCTTGACCGTGCGCGCCTGCAACTGAGTAACCAGGGCGGTCTGGGCCGGCAGGGTCTTGGCCACCACCAGCAGACCGCTGGTCTCCTTGTCGAGGCGGTGGACGATTCCCCCTCGCGGCAGCTGCTCCAGGGCCGGGGCGTGGTGCAGCAGGGCATTGAGCAGGGTGCCGTCGGGATTGCCCACCGCCGGATGCACCACCAGCCCGGCCGGTTTGTCGACCACCAGCAGCTGCTCGTCCTCGTAGAGGATATCCAGGGCGATGGCCTGGGGCCTGGCCCGCACCTCCGTTTCGAGCAGGGGTTGCAGGCGCACCTCCTCGCCCCCCCGGACCTTCTCCCGGGTGCGGCAGGACCGCCCGTCCAGGGTCAGGCGCCCGGCCCTGATCCAGCGCTGCAGGCGGCTGCGCGAATAGTCGCCGAACAACTCGCTGACCACCTGGTCGAGGCGCCGTCCCGCCTGCTCAGGTGCGACCCGGGCACTCAGCACCGGGCCTGCCGTTTCTCTATCTGACATTGGAGCTTTCCGCTATACTGCGCCCTCTGCAGGAATCGCCGGTGCCCTTTTCGACCATGTCCATCAAACCGCTGCTCAGGATCCTTCTCCCGCTGCTGCTGCTGGCCGGCTGCGCCATGCCCAAGCAGATCGACATGACCAAGGACTGGAGCGCCAGCAAGTTCTACTCCGAGGCCAAGGCAGCCCTGCAGGATGGTGACTACCAACAGGCGATCAAATACTACGAAGGACTGGAGGCCCGTTACCCCTTCGGCCGCTATGCCATCCAGGCCCAGCTGGACGTGATCTACGCCCACTACAAGGATGGCGACCCGGACGCGGCCATCGCCGCCGCCGACCGCTTCATCAAGCTCTATCCGCAAAACCCCTTCGTGGACTACGCCTACTATCTGAAGGGGCTGGCCAACTACAACCGCAACAAGGGCTTCGCCAGCCGCTTCCTCCCGGCGGACCCCTCCCAGCGGGATGCTGGCGCCGCCCTGGACTCGTTCAATGACTTCGCCGAACTGATGCGGCGCTACCCGAACAGCAAGTACGCCGCAGATGCGCGCCAGCGCATGCTCTTCCTGCGCGCCAACCTGGCCAAGTACCAGATCCATGTGGCCCACTACTACATGCGGCGGGGCGCCTACCTGGCCGCCGCCAACCGGGCCAACCAGGTGGTGGAGCACTTCCAGCGCACCGCGGCGGTGCGGGAGGCCCTGGAGATCATGGTGGAGGCCTACACCAAGCTCAAGATGGACGACCTGGCCAAGGACGCCAGGCGGGTCCTGGCGTTGAACATGAAGAATGGCCACCTGCGAGACCAGAGCGGCATGCACGACAACAAGAGCCTCCTGCAGTCCCTCTGGGATTTTTTCAAGCTGGACAAGAACTGACGGGGCCCAACTGGAATGGGCTGAGCCATCCTGGCCGGACGGGTTAGATCGCCGCCTCGTTCTCCTCGCCGGTACGGATGCGGATCACCTGCTCTACCGGGGTGACGAAGATCTTGCCGTCGCCAATCTTGCCGGTGCGCGCCGCGTTGCTGATGGCCTCGATGCACTCCGCCACCTGGGCCTCGTTGATCACGACCTCCAACTTCACCTTGGGTAGGAAGTCCACCACGTATTCGGCGCCACGGTAGAGTTCGGTGTGGCCCTTCTGGCGCCCGAAACCCTTGACCTCGGTGGCGGTCATGCCCGTGATACCCACGTCCGACAAGGCCTCACGCACATCTTCGAGTTTGAAGGGTTTGATGATCGCTTCGACTTTCTTCATGATCCTCTGCTCCAGTTAGCGCTGCTGGTTCTGGTGATTATACATGCCGTCAGACATTGGACTCGGGGTGCCGGGAGTGTAACGCCCGCGCCCTGTCGCCGTCCAATCAGCCCCGGGTCAACGGGTAGCGGCGGTCGCGGCCATAGGCCCGGCGGGTGATCTTGATGCCCGGCGGGGCCTGGCGGCGCTTGTATTCGTTGCGATCCACCAGCCGCACGACCCGCGCCACGATCCCGGCGTCGAAACCCGCCGCGACGATCTGCCCGGGACTCTGGTCCTGCTCCACGTAGCGCTCCAGGATCGGGTCGAGGATGGCGTAGTCCGGCAGGGAGTCGCTGTCCTGCTGCCCGGGCGCCAGCTCGGCGGAGGGGGGGCGCTCCAGGACCCGCCGGGGGATCACCGGCGACAGGCCATTGCGATACTCGCTCAGCCGGTAGACCAGGGTCTTGGGGACATCCTTGATGGGGGCGTAGCCGCCCGCCATGTCGCCGTACAGGGTGGCGTAACCCACCGACATCTCGCTCTTGTTGCCGGTGGTGAGGAGGATGCGTCCCTTCTTGTTGCTGATGGCCATCAGCAGGATGCCGCGGCAGCGGGCCTGGATGTTCTCTTCGGTCACGTCCGCCGGCAGGCCCGCAAACTCCTCCTCGAGTATCTCCAGAAAGGCCCGGTAGGCCGGCTCGATGGAGAGGGTGCGATACTCCACCCCCAGGGCCTCGGCCTCCGCCACGGCATCCTCGATACTCATGGGCGCGGTGTAACGCGAGGGCATCAACACCACCTCCACCTGTTCGGGCCCCAGGGCATCCACCGCCAGGGCCAGGGTCAGGGCGGAATCGATACCGCCCGAGAGGCCGAGGATGGCCCCGTTGAAGCCGTTCTTCTGCACATAGTCGCGAATCCCCAGCACCAGGGTCCGGTAGATCGCCTCCAGCTCGTCCGGGGGAGGCCCCAGCTCACCCGGCAGGGGGCGGAGGGTCTCGCCTGAGACCTCGAATACCACCGGGACCTCGGCCTCCTGGTAGTAGGGCAGCCGTTGGGTCAGCTCCCCGGCGCCATCCACCACGAAGGAACCCCCGTCGAAGACCAGCTCATCCTGCCCTCCCACCAGGTTGGCGTAGACGATGGGCATGGCCTGCTCCCGCGCCCGCCGCCCCACCAGCTCTTCACGCTCCGGCGCCTTGCCGGTATGAAAGGGTGAGGCGTTGAGATTGAGCAGCAGCCGAGCCCCTGCTCCCCGGGCCATGGCCGCCGGCTGCTCTGTCCAGATGTCCTCGCAGATGGTCAGGCCGACGGGCACCCCCCGGAGGCTGAACAGCCCGGCGGAGTGCCCTGGGGTGAAGTAGCGCTTCTCGTCGAAGACACTGTAGTTGGGCAGCTTCTGCTTGTGATACTCCACCAGGGTCTCACCCGCGTACAATACCCCCGCCGTGTTGTAGAGGCGGCCCTGGTGACGACTGGGATAGCCCAGGATGAGGTGGATTCGGGGCGCCGCCTCCCTGACCTGTCGCAGCGCAAGCTCCACCCGCTCGATGAAGTCGTCCCGCAGCAGCAGGTCTTCCGGCGGATACCCGGTCAGGGTCAGCTCGGGAAAGACGATGGCATCGGCCCGGGCCCGGCCCGCCGCCTCGATGACCCGCCGGGCGTTGCCCTCGACATCACCGACCAGGAGATCGAGCTGGGCGATTTGGATGGTCAGATTCAAACTGTAATTCCCGGATTCAATGGAAGTGGTATTATCCCACCATGAATAAGGCGGGATTATCCCCGAAACTCACCAGGAACTAAACGCCTCCATGGGCCTTAGATATCTCTTGCTCGGCCTGGCAATCTGGGCCGGCTTCCACATCATACGCCATCTCTACCGGCAAAGACGCCTGAGCCGGCAGCGGCCCAGGCCCGTGAAGACGGTGGAGAGCGTAGAGTGCGCCCACTGCGGCCTACGCCTGCCGCGGGACGAGGCCATACGCCAGGGTGACGACTATTTCTGTAGCCGCGAACACCAGTTGGCGGGTAAACACGAGCCATAGCTTTTGCCGTGAAGGAGCAGCCCCGTGTCGGCCTGGTTTGACGCCATCCTCAACAGCCAACCCGGTCACGTCAGTCGCACAGCCAGTACCGGCGAGGCCACCTGGCGTTCGCTCCGGCTGTTTCTCATCTACCGGATCCTGCTGGCCCTGGCCCTGCTGTTCTTCTTCTACTCCCCCTCCGGGCCCGGGTTTCTCGGCCGCTTCGACCCGGTCCTCTATGGCTTTACCGCCGTCCTCTATGTCGGTCTGACCCTGATCTCCGCCCTCTTCTGGTACTGGGGTTCGCCCAGCCCTCACCAACAGACCTACCTGATCCTGCTGGTGGACATCCTGGCGATCACCCTCTTGATGCATGCCAGCGGGGGCATAGAGAGCGGCCTGGGGATGCTGCTGGCGGTCTCCATCAGCGTCTGCTCGACCCAGATGGGGGGACGCCCCGCCCTGCTGTTCGCGGCCTTCGCCACCCTGGCGATCCTAATCGAACAGATCTATGCCGACTACGCCCAGCTGTTTCCTATCCATTTCCCGCAAGCCGGTTTCCTCGGCGCGGTCTTCTTCGCCACCGCCATCCTGACCATGGTGCTGGGCGGGCGGGCCCGCGCCAGTGAGGAGCTGGCGGCCGAACGCCAGCAGGAGCTGGGCAGCCTGGCGCGGCTCAACGAATACATCATCCAGCACATGCAGACCGGGGTGCTGGCGGTGGACGAGGAGAACCGCATCCTGCTGATGAACGACCCGGCCTGGCGCCTGCTGGGCATGCCCGAGGCCCATGCCGGCAGCCAGCTGCGCTCCGCCTCGCCGGAGCTGGACCGGCTGGTGGCGCAGTGGCGCCGCCAGCACCGCAGCACCCGCCAGGCCTTTCGGGCGGAACCCCAGGGACCGCGCATCAGGACCCACATCCGGCCCCTAGGAGTGGGCCGGGTGGGCGACGTGCTGCTGTTTCTGGAGGACGACACCCAGATCCAGCGCGAGGCCCAGCAGATGAAGCTGGCCTCCCTGGGTCGCCTCACCGCCAGCATCGCCCACGAAATCCGCAATCCCCTGGGGGCCATCAGCCACGCCAGCCAGCTGTTCGACGAGTCTCCAGAGCTGGACCCGGGCGACCGGCGTCTCACCGAGATCATCAAGACCAACGCCGACCGGGTCAACCGGGTCATCGAAAACGTCCTGCAGCTGTCGCGGCGCAAGCCCGGCAACCCCACGGCTATCCGGCTCAAGCCCTGGCTGGAGCGGCTGCTCGCCGACCTGGTCAAGACCCAAGGCTTCGATCCCAGCAGTCTGCATCTGCAGATCGAACCGGCCGACCTGCGGATCTTCGCCGATACCGAACAGCTGCGCCAGGTCGTCACCAACCTCTGCAACAACGCCCGCGAACACCACCCGGACCGGGCCCGGCTGCAGATCAACCTGGTGGGTGGTCGGGTGAGTGAATTCAATCACCCACTGCTCGATATCATCGACAACGGGCCGGGCATCCCCCCGGACGTGGCCCGGCAGATCTTCGAGCCCTTCTACACCACCCGCAACGAAGGTACCGGGCTGGGGCTCTATATCGCCAAGGAGCTGTGCGAGACCAACCAGATCCGTCTGGAATATATCCCCGGCCCCACCGGCGGCAGCTGCTTCCGGCTGCACTTCACCCATCTGAACGAGGAAATAACCGCATCATGACGAGACCCACGGCCCTGGTGGTGGACGACGAGCCCGACATCTGTGAACTGCTCGAGATCACCCTGCTGCGCATGGGCATAGACGCCCAGTCGGTCCTCAACCTGAAGGATGCCCAGCAGATACTGGCAGCGCGTTCCTTCGACCTCTGCTTCACCGACATGCGCCTGCCCGACGGCAACGGCATCGAACTGGTGCGACACATCAGCGCACAGTACCCGGAGCTCCCGGTGGCCATGATCACCGCCCATGGCAACATGGAGACCGCCGTCGAGGCCCTCAAGGCCGGGGCCTTCGACTTCGTCTCCAAGCCGGTGGACTTGGGGGTATTACGCAAGCTGGTGGAGACCGCCTTGAAACTGCCGGGCGGCTCCAGGAGCAAGGCGCAACGAACGGAAGGAGCGGCGGACAAGGCGGCGGAACAGGGCCCCATGCTGGGCCGCTCCAGCGCCATGGAGCGGATTCGCCAGCTCATCGGCAAGCTCGCCCGCAGCCAGGCGCCGGTCTACGTCAGCGGCGAATCAGGCACCGGCAAGGAGCTGGCGGCCCGGCAGATCCACAACGAAGGGCCACGTGCCGATCACCCGTTCGTCGCGGTCAACTGTGGCGCCATCCCCCAGGAGCTGATGGAGAGCGAGCTGTTCGGCCACAAAAAAGGCAGCTTCACCGGCGCCAACCTGGATCGGCAGGGGCTCTTCCAGGCCGCCGATGGCGGCACCCTGTTCCTCGACGAAGTGGCCGACCTGCCGCTGCACATGCAGGTCAAACTGCTGCGGGCCATCCAGGAGCGGCGGGTCCGCCCGGTGGGCGAGCAGCGGGAGACCCCGGTGGACCTGCGCATCATCAGCGCCACCCACAAGGACCTGGCACAACTAGTGGAACAGGGGGCATTCCGCCAGGACCTCTTCTACCGCCTCAACGTCATCGAACTGCACATCCCGCCGCTGCGGGAGCGCCCCGAAGACATCCCCCTGCTGGCCCAGCACATCCTCACCCGGATCTCCCGCCAGAGTGGCCTGGAGAAACCCCGGCTCAGCCCGGAAGCGCTCAAGCGGCTCATGGCCTACCCGTTCCCTGGAAACATCCGCGAACTGGAGAACATCCTGGAACGGGCCATGACCCTGTGCGACGGCAACTTCTTGGAGGCCGCGGACCTCTCACTGCCGGCGGCCTCCCCGGGGGGCCCGGCAGTCCAGACCAACGGCCTGCCCCTGGACGACCAGATGGCCGCCGTCGAGCGCCAAGCCATCACCCAGGCCCTGGAGGAGACCCGCTGGAACCGCACCGCCGCGGCCAGGAAACTCGGCATGAGCCTGCGCTCCCTGCGCTACCGGCTGGAGAAGCT
>Ga0114931_10001600_pt1 | contig 28870 bp, 23 predicted proteins | sample 2SBtaG_FD_89579 | JGI IMG/M metagenome (GOLD analysis project Ga0114931, IMG submission 89579) | Deep subsurface microbial communities from Kolumbo volcano to uncover new lineages of life (NeLLi) - 2SBTROV14_V59a metaG | ecosystem: Environmental > Aquatic > Marine > Volcanic | place: Kolumbo... | reverse complement strand
GGCGCGCAATCCTACCCCTCGCGCACCAAGGATTGCGACGACGTGGATTTCTCCACCGGCTCCGTGGGCCTGGGCGTGTCCATGACCACGTTCGCCAGCCTGGCGCAGGATTACACGCGCCTCAAGGCCTGGGCCGCGGACGACTGGCCGGCGGGGCGCATGATCGCGCTCGCCGGCGACGCGGAACTGGACGAGGGCAACGTCTACGAGGCCATGTTCGAGGGCTGGAAGCACGACGTGCGCAACGTCTGGTGGGTGATCGACTACAACCGGCAAAGCCTCGACGCGGTAATCAGCGACCGCCTGTTCGGGCGCATCGACCAGATGTTCTCCAATCTGGGCTGGGACGTGGTGACCCTGAAATACGGCAAGCGCCTGCGCGCCGCGTTCGAGCGGCCCGGCGGCGGGGCGCTGCGGGCCTGGATCGACGATTGCCCCAATTCGCTCTATTCGGCCCTGGTCTTTCAGGGCGGCGTGGCGTGGCGCCGGCAATTGCGCGCCGATATCGGCGACGCGAGCGGGGTCCGCGCCCTGTTGGACGAGCACGACGACCGCACCCTGGCCGACCTCATGACCAACCTGGCCGGGCAGGACATGGAATCGGTCCTGGAAGCGTTCCACGGCGCCGAGGGCGAGGCACCCGTGTGTTTCATCGCCTATACCATCAAGGGCCTGGGCCTGCCCTTCGCCGGTCACAAGGACAACCACGCGGGCCTGATGAACCCGGAGCAGATGGCCGCGTTCAAGGCGAGCAACCGGATTCCCGACGGCGCCGAGTGGGAGCCCCTCGCCGGATTGGATGTGCCGGCGGCGGAATTGCGCGGGTTTCTGGACCAGGTGCCCTTCGCCGCCCGTGGCCGGCGCCGGCGGGTGGCCGCGCGGGTGCCCGTGCCCGCCGAATTTCCCGTCCCGCGCGCCGAGACCATGTCCACCCAGGAGGGCTTCGGGCGCATCATCGCCGAACTGGGGCGCGGCGACGATCACTTGGCCGAGCGCATGGTCACCACGTCGCCGGACGTGACCGTCTCCACCAACCTGGGCGGCTGGGTCAACCGGCGCGGAGTGTTCGACCGGCACCCGCGCGAGGATGTGTTTCGCGCCCAGAAGGTGGTTTCGGCGCAACGGTGGGCCAAGGCGCCCACGGGCCAGCATATCGAGCTCGGCATCGCCGAGAACAACATGTTCATCCTGCTGGCGGCGCTTGGCCTGTCCCATTCGCTGTTCGGCGAGCGGCTGCTGCCGGTCGGCGCGCTCTACGATCCGTTCATCCAGCGCGGCCTCGATGCCCTCAACTATGCCTGCTACCAGGATGCCAGGTTCCTGCTGGTCGGCACCCCGGCGGGGATCACCCTGGGCCCGGAGGGCGGCGCCCATCAGTCCATCTCCACGCCGCTCATCGGCATCGCCCAGGATGGCCTGGCCAGCTTCGAGCCGGCTTTCGTGGACGAATTGGCGGTGATCATGGCCTGGGCCTTCGATTACATGCAGCGCCCGGGCGGCGTGGCGGAGGATGGCGCGGCGCGGGCCGCCGCCGTGTCCGCGCCCAACTGGCTGCGCGACGAGAGCGGCGGCTCGGTGTATCTGCGCCTGTCCACGCGGCCCCTGGCGCAACCGGACCGGCATCTTGCGCCGGCCACCGCGGCGGCGATCATCGACGGGGCCTACTGGTTGCGCCCCCCCGCGCCGGGGGTGGACCTGGCCATCGCCTATATGGGCGCGCTCGCGCCGGAGGCGATCGCGGCACACGACGCGATCCTCGAGGATGTGCCGGGCGCCGGCCTTCTGGCGGTGACCTCCGCCGACCGGCTGAACGCGGGCTGGCATGCCGCCGAGCGCGCCCGTCAGGACGGTCGGGCCGGGGCGGCGGCGCATATCGAGCGCCTGCTTGCGCCCTTGGCGCGGGCGGCCGCGCTGGTGACCGTGATCGACGGGCACCCCGGCGCCCTGAGCTGGCTGGGCGGAGTCGCAGGGCACCGGGTCCAGGCGCTCGGCGTGGAGCATTTCGGTCAATCGGGCGACCTGCCGGACCTTTACGCCAAGTACCGAATCGACACCGACGCGATCCTGGATGCCTGCGCCGCGGCGTGCCTGGCGGGCGCGCGGCGATAATGGCCAGCGGCTGGCGGCGGCTGCCTATTGCCTACGCGGCGGCTGCCTGTTGCCTGCGCGGCGGCTATGTTATACACGGGCGCGCCGGCGCGGGCGTGGCGGAACTGGTAGACGCGCTGGCTTTAGGTGCCAGTGGAGCAATCCGTGGGGGTTCGAGTCCCTCCGCCCGCACCAAACGCCGGGCGCGCGCGAGATGGAACTGAACGCCGGAGGCCGCGAGGGATCGCGTGCTTTCGACAACCGAAACTCCAAACGAAAGAAAGGCCAGATTGGCTATGCAGGTCACCGAGACAAATACAGAGGGCCTGAAACGGGAATACAAGGTGCAGATCAGCGCCGGCGACATTGACGAGAAGATGACCGGTCGCTTGCAGGAGCTGGGATCGCGCGTGAACATCCCCGGGTTTCGGCCCGGCAAGGTGCCCATGCACGTTTTGCGGCAGCGCTTCGGCAAGTCGGTCATGGGCGAGGTGCTGGAGCGGGCGGTCAACGACAGTTCGTCCCAGGCAATGAGCGAGCGCGGCTTGCGCCCGGCGACCCAGCCCAAGATCGAGATCACCTCCTTCGACGAAGGCAAGGATCTGGAATACACCCTGGCGGTCGAGGTTCTGCCGGAGATCGAGCCCATGGATTTCTCGACCCTGGCCCTGGAGCGCCTCACCGTGGAGCTCGAGGATAGCGCCGTCGAGGAAACCCTGGCCGACCTGGCCAAGGCGCACAAGACGACGAAACCCCTGGACACGCCGCGCCAGGCCGAAAGCGGCGACGTGCTGGTGGTCGATTTCGAGGGCACCGTGGACGGCGAGGCGTTTCCCGGCATGCAGGCCGAGGGCCATCACCTGGACCTGGGATCGGGCAGCTTCATCGCCGGTTTCGAGGAGCAGCTTATCGGCGCCGATGTGGGTGAGACCCGCGAGGTCAAGGTGACCTTCCCGGAGGATTACGGCAACGACCGCCTGGCGGGCAAGGAGGCGGTTTTCACGGTCAAGGTGCGGAACGTCCTGGCCTCGGCGCCGGCCGAGATCGACGACGACCTGGCGAAGGCGCTGGGCGAGGCCGATCTCGCGACCATGAAGGAGCATATACGCGAGCGCCTGGGCGCGGAGTATCGGGAGATCGCGCGCAACAGGCTCAAGCGCGAACTCCTGGACCGCTTGGCCGAGGCCCATCGGTTCTCGGTGCCCGAGGGCATGGTCGACGCGGAATTCGAGACGATCTGGAAGCAGGTCGAGGAAGACCGCGAGCGCGGCGTGGTGGATGCCGGGGACGAAGCCAAGGATGAGGAGGCGTTGAAGCAAGAGTATCGGGACATTGCCGAGCGCCGCGTGCGCCTCGGGCTTCTGATCTCCGAGGTCGGCCAACGCAACGGCATCGAGGTCACCCAGGAAGAGGTCAACCGCGCCATGATGCGCGAGGCCCAGCGGCACCCCGGCCACGAACGCGAGGTGTTCGAGTTCTTCCAGAAGACCCCGGAGGCCCTGGCCAACCTGCGCGCGCCGATCTTCGAGGACAAGGTCGTGGACTTCGTGGTCGAATTGGCCAAGGTGAGCGAACGAAAGGTTACGGTCGAGCAGTTTCGCGCCGAGATGGCGGCCGAGGCGGAGCGAGACGAGGCCGCGACCGGGAGCGACGCCAAGGCGACCGAGGGCGGCAAGAAGGGGCCCAAGAACGCGGCCGGGACCAAGGCCAAGGCCAAGGCCAAGAGCGCGAAAAAGTCGGCCGCCAAGCCGCGCGCCAAGAAAGCCGCCGCCAAGGACAAGGACGAGGCCTAGGCCCGGATGCAACAGATGCAACACCTGCGAAACTGGATGGTGCCATGACAGACCCACGCGATGGGGCCGTGAGCATGCTGGTCCCGATGGTGGTCGAACAGACCAACCGGGGCGAGCGCGCGTACGATATCTACTCCCGCCTGCTCAAGGAGCGGATCATCTTCCTGACCGGCCCCATCAACGACGCGGTGGCCAGCCTGATCTGCGCCCAGTTGCTGTACCTGGAGTCGGAGAACCCGAACAAGGACATTGCCTTCTATATCAACTCTCCGGGCGGGGTGGTGACCGCCGGGCTCGCCATCTACGACACCATGCAATACATCGGTCCGGACGTTTCGACCGTGTGCGTCGGCCAGGCGGCCTCGGCCGGGTCGCTTCTGCTCATGGCCGGCGCCAAGGAGAAGCGCTACGCCCTGCCCAACGCCAAGATCATGGTCCATCAACCCTCCGGCGGCTTCGAGGGCCAGGCCACGGATATCGAGATCCACGCGCGCGAGATCATCCGCACCCGGAGCCGGCTGAACGACATCTACGTGCGGCACACGGGCCAGGCGCTCACGGAGATCGAGGACGCCATGGACCGGGACAAATTCATGACCCCGGAGGAGGCCCAATCCTTTGGGCTGATCGATCACGTGGTGGTCAAGCGCCCGGATTCGGAAAAGGACGGCAAGGACGGCAAGGACCGTCAAAACGGCGGCGGGGCTTGACGAAACGCCCACCATTAACCAAATCCTTACCCTTGGCGGCGGAATGCGATTAACCAGTTGCTCGCGGGCGCCGTTAAGGGATTCTTGAAGCGCGGTCGGTACCTTTGGACGACGGAGCGGGGAAGTTTCCGGGCGTTCGGCGAATGCCGCCGAATCCGGCCTCCCGGCGGGGAATTTGGCGTTGTATGGGTGCCGCGCGAGCGTCTAACATGATCTGGCCGGTATTGGGGATTGAGACGTCGAAGGCATGACCAAATCGAGCGGTAGCGATTCCAAAAACACCTTGTACTGCTCTTTCTGCGGTAAGAGTCAGCACGAGGTACGCAAGCTTATCGCGGGGCCGACCGTATTCATCTGCGATGAATGCGTCGAGCTGTGCATGGATATTATTCGCGAGGAGCACAAGACGACCCTCGTGAAATCGCGCGATGGCGTGCCCACGCCGAACGACATCTGCGCGGTGCTGGACGATTACGTGATCGGCCAGAGCCATGCCAAGCGGGTGCTTTCGGTCGCGGTCCACAACCATTACAAACGCCTGGCCCACGGCGCCAAGTCGGACGTGGAGCTGGCCAAGTCCAACATCCTTCTGGTCGGGCCGACCGGCTGCGGCAAGACCCTGCTGGCGCAGACCCTCGCGCGGATCCTGGACGTGCCGTTCACCATGGCCGACGCCACGACCCTGACCGAGGCCGGCTACGTGGGCGAGGATGTGGAAAATATCATCCTCAAGCTGCTGCAATCCGCGGACTACAACGTGGAGCGCGCGCAGCGCGGCATCGTCTATATCGACGAGGTCGATAAGATCAGCCGCAAGTCGGACAATCCGTCGATCACGCGCGACGTGTCGGGCGAGGGCGTGCAGCAGGCGCTGCTCAAGATCATGGAGGGCACCATCGCCTCCGTACCGCCTCAGGGCGGACGCAAGCACCCGCAGCAGGAGTTCCTGCAGGTCGATACGACTAACATCCTATTTATCTGCGGCGGTGCTTTCGCGGGATTGGAAAAGATCATCGCTCAGCGCGGGCGCGGCACCTCGATCGGCTTTGGCGCCGACGTGCGCGCGCCGGACGAGCGCTCGGCCGGGCAGGTGCTCAAGGACGTGGAGCCGGAGGACCTCTTGAAGTTCGGCCTGATTCCGGAGTTCGTGGGGCGCTTGCCCGTGGTGGCCACCTTGCAGGACCTGGACGAGGGCGCGTTGATCGAGATTCTCACACGGCCGAAGAACGCGCTGGTCAAGCAGTATCAGCGCCTGTTCGAGATGGAGGACGTCAGCCTGGATTTCACCGACGACGCCTTGAAGGCGATCGCGGAAAAGGCGATTCTACGCAAGACCGGCGCGCGCGGCCTGCGCTCGATCATGGAGAGCATTCTTCTCGATCCAATGTTCGATCTGCCCGGCCTGGACGGCGTCGAGGAGATGGTCATCAACCGCGAGGTCGTCGAGGGGCGGGCGCAGCCGCTTTATATCTATACGGACCGGCGCGAGGACGTGGGCACCAGCGCCTAAGCGCGCCGGGGCCGCTCCGAATCGAAGCCGGCCTTGAACTCTCTCCCGCCGCTTACGATGTGGAGGGGAGGCGATGGGTCCGCCCCGTGGGCGGCCCGCGCGTGGTAACGCGGCACGGCGCGCCGCGCCTTCAGGAGATATAAGAGGTACTATGCTGGAGATCCCAGGCGGCAACCTGTTCCCGGTCCTTCCATTGCGCGACATCGTGGTGTTTCCACACATGATCGTGCCGCTGTTCGTCGGCCGCGAAAAATCCGTGCGCGCCCTCGAGGACGTCATGAAGGACGACAAGCAGATCCTGCTTGTCACCCAGAAGAACGCCGCGCAGGACGACCCGACCGCGGCCGACATCTATTCCGTGGGCACCGTGGGGTCGGTCCTGCAACTGCTCAAGCTGCCCGACGGCACGGTCAAGGTGCTGGTCGAGGGTCAGCAGCGCGCCCGAATCAAGAAATACACCGAGGTCGAGGCGTTTTTTCAGGCCGTCGCCGAGGTGGTCGAGGATACCGAGGGCCGCGAGCGCGAGATGGATGCGCTGGTGCGCACGGTGGTCTCCCAGTTCGAGCAGTACATCAAGCTCAACAAGAAGATCCCGCCCGAGGTGCTGGTTTCGATCAACCAGATCGAGGAGCCGAGCAAGCTGGCGGACACCATTGCCTCGCACCTGAGTCTGAAGATTCCGGAGAAGCAGGAATTGCTGGAATCCGCCGCCGTCAGCGACCGCCTGGAGAAGGTCTACGGTTTCATGGAGGCCGAGATCGGCGTCCTGCAGGTGGAAAAGCGTATCCGCAACCGGGTCAAGCGGCAGATGGAGAAGACCCAGCGCGAGTACTACCTCAACGAACAGCTCAAGGCGATCCAGAAGGAGCTGGGCGAGGGCGAGGAAGGCCGCGACGAGCTCTCGGAGCTGGAGGAGCGCATCGCCAAGACCCGCTTGTCCAAGGAGGCGCGGGAAAAGGCCCTGGGCGAGATGAAAAAGCTACGCGCCATGAGCCCCATGTCGGCCGAGGCGACGGTGGTGCGCAACTACCTTGACTGGCTGCTGGGCATCCCGTGGAAGAAGCGCGGCAAGGTCAAGAAGGACATCAAGCACGCCGAGAGCGTGCTCAACGCCGACCATTACGGGCTGGAAAAGGTCAAGGAGCGGATCCTGGAATACCTCGCCGTGCAACAGCGCATGCGCAAGGTCAAGGGGCCGATCCTGTGCCTGGTCGGCCCGCCCGGCGTGGGCAAGACATCCCTCGGCAAGTCTATCGCGCGCGCGACCGGGCGTAATTTCGTGCGCATGAGCCTGGGCGGCGTGCGCGACGAGGCGGAGATTCGCGGCCACCGGCGGACCTATATCGGCTCCATGCCGGGCAAGGTCGTGCAGAGCATGAAGAAGGCGAAGACCTCGAACCCCCTGTTCCTCTTCGACGAGGTGGACAAGCTGGGCGCCGATTGGCGTGGCGATCCGTCCTCGGCGCTTCTTGAGGTGCTCGATCCGGAGCAGAACGCGACCTTCAACGACCATTACCTGGAGGTCGATTACGACCTGTCCGACGTCATGTTCGTGACCACGGCGAATACCCTGCGCATGCCGCAGGCGCTGCTCGACCGCATGGAGGTGATCCGCATCCCCGGCTACACCGAGGATGAAAAGGTGCAGATCGCGCGCCGCCACCTGATCGAGAAGCAACTGAAGCAGCATGGCTTGAAGCGGGACGAATGGACCATCTCGGAGCAGGCGCTGCGCGACCTGATCCGCCACTACACGCGCGAGGCCGGGGTGCGCAATCTGGAGCGGGAGCTGGCCGGGCTGATGCGCAAGGCGGTCAAGGAGATCGCCGTCGGCAAGGTCAAGCAGATGCATTTGAGCCGGCGCAACCTGGAGAAGTTCGCCGGCGTGCCGCGCTATCGCCACGGCTTGGCCGAGCTGGAGGATCTGGTCGGCTTGGCAACCGGCCTGGCATGGACCGAGGTGGGCGGTGAGCTCCTATCCATCGAAGCGGTGGTGGTGCCCGGCAAGGGCAAGGTGATTTCGACCGGCAAGCTGGGCGACGTGATGAAGGAATCGATCCAGGCCGCCGAGTCCTTCGTCAAAAGCCGCGCGGCCACTTTCGGGATCGACGCCGAGCAATTCCAGAAGCACGACATCCACGTTCACGTTCCCGAGGGCGCGACACCGAAGGACGGCCCTTCTGCGGGCATTTCCATGGTCACCGCGATCGTTTCGGTGTTGACCGGCATCGCCGTACGGCGCGACGTGGCGATGACCGGCGAAGTCACCCTGCGCGGCCGCGTGCTGCCTATCGGCGGCTTGAAGGAGAAGTTGTTGGCGGCGCTGCGCGCCGGAGTCAAGACCGTCATCATCCCGAAGGAAAACGCGAAGGATTTGACGGAGATACCGGACAATGTAAAGCGCACGCTTGAAATCGTTCCGGTCGAGTTCGTGGAGGAGGTCTTGCATCACGCGCTGGTGTCCGAGTTGACGCCGATCCCGTGGAGCGACGAAGAGAGCGTCAAGGCTTCCAGGAGCGTGCCGGAAAAAGAGCAGCGCGGCGGCGTCGTCACCCATTGACGCCTTGGCGGTAACGCGGTAACCGTGCGCCGGCGCGGGCGACGGGAGTTGGCTCGATCCCTGGGGTTTTACGGCGTGTTGCATTGACGCCGGCGGACCTCGCGATCTAATATCGCCGCTCTTTGGTCGCGCCGTCTTGTGCATATCCTGCGCGTCTAACTTTATCCATTCGAGGGGGGTCCAACGTGAACAAAAACGATCTCGTCGCCGTCGTTGCGGAAAAGACCGGTCTTTCCAAGACGGACAGCACCAGCGCGGTCGACAGTGTGTTCGATGCGATTACCGATACCTTGTCGAGCGGTGGCGATGTTCGCCTCGTCGGCTTCGGGACGTTTTCGGTCAGCGACCGGCGCGCGTCCGAGGGGCGCAACCCGCGCACGGGCGAGCGGATTCAGATCCCCGCCTCCAAGCAGCCCAAGTTCAAGGCCGGCAAGGCGCTCAAGGAATCCGTCAACGGCTAGGCGGGCGTTGCGCGGCGGCGCGGCGCGCCGCGCGCTCGGTACAACCGACCGGCTCGGCCGCCCGCTTCATGTGCGAGGCGGCCGACGCCATTTTGCGCGGGGCGATTAGCTCAGCTGGCAGAGCGTCTCGTTTACACCGAGAAGGTCGGCGGTTCGATCCCGTCATCGCCCACCACCGCGCGGTGGCGCGCTAGGTCATGGGTGCTGCTTGACACTCGGTAGGGGCTGGAGTACATGACGGCGGCCCCGAGGCGGGCGTCCCTCCGGGGGGTGTAGCTCAGATGGTTAGAGCGCCGGCCTGTCACGCCGGAGGCCGCGGGTTCAAGTCCCGTCACTCCCGCCATTCCCGCGACCCCGAAGCCTGATTTCACCCCACCCAAGGGCTGTGGCCCGCGGGGCCCAAGCGCATGGTCCGCGAGGCGGAAACCCCGCTGAAACGCGGCCGGGCTTTTTAGCGGTTTCACCCGACTGTCGGAATTTTTGACAACAATTTTCCGTGATTCGCGGGAGATACGGCCAAAGTGTCGCGATTCGTTACAGGTCGCGCACGACCCCTGGGCGGGGTTGATTTTGCTAAATGTATGTGATCGCATGATAAAGGCTCTCCCGCGCCGTCCAATAGGTGTCGGATTTTTTTACACATTCATTATTGTGCGTAAGGGATAAATCTGTAACTCACGGAAATTCCTCCGAAAAATATTCTGGCATGAATTTTGCTAACAATACACCAAGGGAAGGGCGACTGCGCGCGCCTGGATAAAGAATTGAACACAGGGAAAGGGAGATTGGCAATGTTCATCCGTAGAACTCTCAAGTACGGCATATCGTTCGTATCGGCCGTGCTCCTCGCCACGGGCATTACGGGAAGCGCTTATGCCGGCTCGATCTATCTCACCGGGCACGATGTCCTGCTTCACTCCGGACAAAACAGCTACGACGCCGTGATCCTCGATTTTCTCCGCGGCGCCGGCACGGGCGACGAGATCGCCAAGGCGGACTATGACATCTCGGTGGTCGGAACCACCGGCGTGGGCTTCGCGAGGTTCTCGGGCCAAGCCAGCAACATTGTTGGTGCAAACGGCTCGGCCATTTCCTTGACCGGCTCCCTCGCCGGTTTCGGCGGCGCCACTTTCTATGACGCACAAACGGCGAACTGGACCACCGTGCTTTCCGCCGACGCGTTGGTGATTCTGTCGTTTACCGGTTGTGGCGGGTGCTCGCTAACGTCCGCGGGCTCGGCCGCGGTGAATGCTCAATCGGCCGCGATTGCCACGGCCTTCAACGCCGACATGGATATCTGGGGGCTCTCCGGCGACGGGCTGTCGACATATTATGACTTCCTCCCGCCGGGCGCGACGTCAACGGGGCCGTCCATTTCTGGCTCTTCCGGCTTTACCGCGACCGCCGACGGAGCGGCCCTTGGTATCACCAGCAGCATGATCAATGGGTTCCCGACTCACAACCGCTTCGATGCTTTCGACCCCGATTTCACGGTCTTTGAAACGCGTTTGATTTCCGGGATAGACGAGAAAATCTCCATCGGAATACGAGACGCGACGATCACCGACGGCGATATTGGCGACGGCGACATGGACGTGCCCGAGCCCGTTAGCCTCGCCCTCTTTGGTATTGGGCTCGGCGGCATCGGCTTCTTGATGCGCCGGAGGCGAAAGGCGGCCTAACAGAGCAACCAACCAATATGCGGACCGGCTAGTTCGCGAGCCTGTATCGGGGAGGAGGCAGCCATGTATGGCTGCCTCTTTTTTTGCGGCGACCGCTTTATCCCGGTAACCGTTTCGTGGTTGTCCGCTGGCCCGGTCGCGGCTGGTCATTTATCATGATTTAACGAGTATGGCGGAAGGCTAGGCACGGCGGTTGGCCAGGGCATGATCGCGCCACCGGGGAGCCTATCCGAGACATCAGCAAGGAGCCGATATGCGCATCTCCCTCGCACACCTGGGTGTGGCCGCGTTTCTGGTACTCTTCGTGGGTGTTGCCACGGGTACGGCCACGGCTCCGGCGGCGCGCGCCGCGATCGTGGAGCCGGGCGAGCCGGTCCCCTTCGATCCGGCGGATCTCCTGGACCTGAACACGCGTCTCGAACCCTTGCGGGCCGAGGACCTTCGCCAGGCCCTGGCGCTGCTCAACGCGGGCCGTATCGACGAGGCGATCGAGCGAGTCAAGGCCGTGCTCGGCGCCGATCCGAGGAATGCCGCCGCCCATGAGATTCTGGGCGCGGCGCTGGCCATGAACGGTCAGTTGGAGCGGGCGCTCGATGCCTTGGCCAAGGCCGTCGAGATCGAGCCCGCGCGCTATACCGCATACACCAAGATCGGCGATATCCACTTGGCGCTCGGCGAGACCGACGCGGCCAGGGTGAACTTTGAAAAGGCGCTATCCCTGGTGCCGGACGATCGCCGGGCCCATCAGCGCATGGGCGTCCTTGCGGAGCGCGCCGGCGCCGACGCCGAGGCCATCGATCATTTCGAGAAGGGGCTGTTCGGGACCGCGCCGGACTACCTGGGCGTCAAGGTCAATCTCGGCCACCTGTACAATAAGACGGGGCGGTTTTCCGAGACCGTGGATTTGCTGGGGCGCTGGTCCGGCGCGGCCGCGCCCGACCCCACCGCCAACGTGGTGCTCGGCACCGCGTACCTGGGCCTGAACCGCATCGACGACGGCATCGCCCAGTTCAAGCTGGCGCGCGCGACCGAGGCGGGGGCCGAGGGCGGTGGCGTCGGTCTCGGCATCGCCTATCGCGCCAAGGGCGATTTCGCCGCCTCGACGGCGGAGTTGGAGGGCATCGTCGAGCGGCGCCCGGACTGGGCGACCGGGCATTTTCAATTGGCCGAGACCTTGCGCGCGGCGGGGCGCAATGAGGAGGCGATCGGCCAATACACCCGCGCCGCCGAGTTGGCGCCCGAGAGCCGGCCCATACGCACCCGGTTGGCCGCGGCGCACCTTGCCGCCGGCGACGCGCCGAGCGCGGTCGCGGCCTACCAGGCGCTGACCGGCGCGCCGGAGGCGACCGCGCGCGATTTCGCCGGTTTGGGCGATGCCCTGCGCGCCAACGGAGATTTTCCCGCCGCCGAGGCGGCCTATCGTCAGGGGATGAAGAAATTCCCCAAGCAGGCGGGCCCGTATTTCGCGCTCGGGTCGTACTACGGGCTCGTGCAACGCTATGGGCGCGCGGTGGAAACGTTCGAGGCGGGCTTGCGCGCCGTGCCGGACAATCCCTCCCTTCTGCGCGGGCTCAGTGTTGCCTATCGCCGCATGGGCGATCTGGCGCGGGCGCTCGACACGGCGAAACGCGCCGTCGCGGTGATGCCGGGGGCCACGCCCCTGCGTTTGCAGCTCGCCACGCTCTACCACGAGGCCGGCCAACTCGACGACGCGCGCGCCGAGTACCGACGCATCCTGGACGCGCGACCGGGCGACGTGGTCGCGCTCAACAACCTGGCGAACCTGGAGCTGGAGGCGGGCCGAGTGGACGAAGCGCGCACCCACGCGCTCCGCGCGGTGGAACTGGCGCCGGACAGCGCGCAGGTGCGCGATACCCTGGGCTGGATATTGGTGCGCGGCGGCGAGCCGGATGCCGGCCTGGAGCATCTGTCGGAGGCCGCGCGTCTGGCGCCCAAGGACCCGAGCATCCTGTATCATCTGGGCGTCGCGCAAAAGGCGACGGGTGACTCGGCGCTGGCCAAGGCCACGCTGGAAGACGCGCTCGGCTTGTCCGGCGACTTCGCCGAGGCGCCCGATGCCCGGCGCTTGCTGGATGGCTTGAGGTAGCCCGCCGCGGCCCATCAAAGGGTTGCAATCTTGGCGATCTTGGACTACGCCCCGAGGGGCGAACGCGACCGGCCGTTTATGCTTTTTTCAATTTGGCCATGGTCGCGCGATTTCGGTGCCCGCCCGTGGGCTTTTGAACGTAAGGTCATACCGGTATGGACGCCCTGCTGGCGGAATACCTACCAATTCTGATCTTTCTCGTTATCGCGATCGGTCTTTCCGTCCTCTTTGTCGCGGCGTCCTACATCGTGGCGCGCCAGCGGCCGGATTCGGAAAAGGAGTCGGCCTACGAGTGCGGCTTCGAGGCTTTCGACAGCGCGCGCGGTAGGTTCGACGTGCGCTTCTATCTGGTGGCGATCCTGTTCATCATCTTCGATCTCGAGGTGGCGTTCCTGTTTCCCTGGGCGGTCGCGCTGGGCGATATCGGCATGTTCGGATTCTGGTCGATGGTGGTGTTCCTGGGCATCCTCACCATCGGGTTCGCCTACGAGTGGAAGAAAGGCGCCTTGGAATGGGAGTAGGGGCCGATACCTCCGGCGGCGGGCCGCTCGCCCCCGGACCCGCGCGGGACGCGCTGCTCGCCCGCGTCGGCGAGGAGATCGCGGACAAGGGATTTATCATCGCGCGGATGGACAAGCTGGCCGGCTGGGCGCAGTCCGGCTCCCTGTGGCCCATGACCTTTGGCCTGGCCTGCTGCGCGGTGGAGATGATGCATGCCGCGTGCAGCCGCTACGATATCGACCGATTTGGCCTGGTGTTCCGGCCGAGCCCCCGCCAGTCGGACGTGATGATCGTCGCCGGCACGCTAACCAACAAGATGGCGCCCGCCTTGCGCAAGGTCTATGACCAGATGGCCGAGCCGCGCTGGGTTATCTCCATGGGCTCGTGCGCCAACGGCGGCGGGTATTATCACTACTCGTACGCCGTCGTGCGTGGGTGCGACCGGGTCGTGCCGGTGGATATCTATGTACCCGGATGTCCGCCGACCGCCGAGGCGCTGCTGTACGGCATTCTGCAACTGCAAAAGAAGATCAGGCGCGGCGCCGGCATCGCGCGCTGAACGCTTGGTTGGATCGGATCGGCCGCAATCCCATGAACGAAGCCCTTCGAGAGTTGGGAGATACGATCGCCGCCGCGCGACCCAATGAGGTGTTGTCCATCGAGGTGGCCAACGACGAATTGGCGGTGATCGCCCGGCGCGCCGGCATCGTCAAGCTGCTGACCTATTTGCGCGACGATCAGAACTGCCAGTTCAAGCAGCTCATGGACGTGACCGCGATTGACCGACCCGAACGGGAGGAGCGCTTCGAGGTTGTCTACAACCTTTTGTCGCTCACTCATAACCAGCGCGTACGGGTCAAGATCGCCGCGGACGAGGAGGCGCCGGTCGCCTCGGTCGTGGGGGTATTCAGTTCGGCGCTCTGGTTCGAGCGCGAGGTCTGGGACCTCTTTGGCGTGTTCTTCTCGGATCACCCGGATTTGCGCCGCATCCTGACCGATTACGGATTCGAGGGCCATCCTCTGCGCAAGGACTTTCCCCTCTCGGGGCATGTGGAGGTTCGCTACGATGAAGATCTGAAGCGGGTCGTGTACGACCCGGTCAAGCTGACCCAGGAGTTTCGGAACTTCGATTTCGTCAGCCCGTGGGAAGGCATCCTGCATCTGCCGGGCGATGAGAAGGCGAGCGCGGACGAGGACGCGACCGGGGCGGGCGAGGAGGCCAAGTCCTGATGGCCGAACTGGAGATCAAGCCGCTTACCCTCAACTTCGGTCCGCAGCATCCGGCGGCCCATGGGGTGTTGCGCCTGGTGCTGGAGATGGACGGCGAGGTGATCGAGCGCGCCGACCCTCACTTCGGCCTGTTGCACCGCGGCACCGAGAAGCTCATTGAGTACAAGACCTATACCCAGGCGATTCCCTATTTCGACCGCCTGGATTACGTGGCGCCCCTGAACCAGGAGCATGCCTTCGCCATGGCGGTCGAGAAGCTCCTGGGGATCCAGGTGCCGCCGCGCGGGCAGTATATCCGCGTGCTCTATTGCGAGATGGGCCGCATTCTAAACCACCTGCTCGGCGTGGCCACGTTCGCCCTCGACGTGGGCGCGATGACGCCCATTCTGTGGGCGTTCGAGGAGCGCGAAATGCTCATGGAGTTCTATGAGCGAGCCTCCGGCGCGCGCCTGCACACCGCCTATTTCCGTCCGGGCGGGGTGCATCAGGACCTGCCCGCCGGCCTGCTCGAAGACGTTGCCGCGTTCTGCGAGAGGTTCCCCAGGCATGTCGACGACCTGGAAACCCTGCTCACCGATAACCGCATCTTCCGTCAGCGCACCGTATCCATCGGCGTGGTCAGCCCGGAAGACGCCATGGACTGGGGCTTCTCCGGGCCGACCTTGCGCGGCTCCGGCGTGGCGTGGGACCTGCGCAAGTCACAGCCCTACGAATGCTACGAGGAGCTCGATTTCGACATTCCCGTGGGCAAGAACGGCGATTGTTTCGACCGCTACCTGGTGCGTATCGAGGAGATGCGTCAGAGCGTGCACCTCATGCGCCAGTGCCTCGAGCGCATGCCCGACGGGCCGGTCAGCACCCCCGACCACAAGATCACGCCGCCGCGCCGCGCCGAGATGAAGCACTCCATGGAAGCGCTGATTCATCATTTCAAGCTCTATACCGAGGGCTTTCATGTGCCCGCGGGCGAGACCTATTGCGCGGTCGAGGCGCCAAAGGGCGAGTTCGCGGTGTTCCTGGTCGCCGACGGCGGCAACCGGCCATACCGCTGCAAGATCCGCGCGCCGGGTTTCGCGCACCTTTCGGCCATGGATTTCATGTGCAAGGGCCACATGCTGGCCGATAGCGTGGCGATCCTCGGCTCCTTGGACATTGTGTTCGGCGAGGTGGACCGATGAAGGTGACGAGCTACCGCCAGGACGGAACCGGCGATGGAGGCGAAAGGTTCGCGTTCAGCACCGAGAACCGCGCCCGAGCCGACCAATTGATCGCGCGCTATCCGGAGGGCCGGCAGGCCAGCGCGGTGATCGCGCTTCTGGATCTGGCGCAGCGGCAGACCGGCGGGTGGCTGCCCACGGCGGCGATCGAGCACGTGGCGGAGGTGCTCCAGATGGCGCCGATCCGCGTCCACGAGGTGGCCACCTTCTATTCCATGTTCAACCTGAAGCCCGTGGGCAAACACCTGGTGCAAGTTTGCCGCACCACGCCGTGCTGGCTGCGCGGCGCGGCGGAGTTGACCGAGACCTGCCGGCGCAAGCTTGGGGTGAACCTGGGCGGCACCAGCGAGGACGGCGCGTTCACCCTGGTCGAGGTCGAATGCCTGGGCGCGTGCGCCAACGCACCCATGGTGCAGATCAATGACGATTATTACGAGGATCTGACCCCGGCCCGGCTGGAGGAGATCCTGGACGATCTCAAGGCGGGCAGGGACGTGCCCACCGGCCCCCAGACCGGGCGCACGGGCTCCATGCCCGAGGGCGGGCCAACCACCCTGACCAACGTGCCGCCGCGCGCGCCGGCGGATACCGGGAAGGGCGCGTGATGCTGCACGACAAGGATCGCGTCTTCACCAACCTCTACGGCCTGGACGACTGGCGCCTGGCCGGCGCGCTGCGGCGCGGGGTTTGGGACGGCACCAAGGGCCTCCTCGCCCAGGGGCGCGACGACATCGTGCGGCAGATCAAGGACTCGGAGCTGCGCGGACGCGGTGGGGCGGGGTTCCCGGCCGGGCTCAAGTGGTCGTTCATGCCCAAGGGGAGCGACGGACTGCCCCATTATCTCGTGGTCAACGCCGACGAATCCGAGCCGGGCACCTGTAAGGACCGGGAGATTCTGCGCAACGACCCCCACCGCCTGCTCGAAGGCTGCCTGGTGGCCGGCTTCGCCATGGGCGCCCACGATTGCTACATCTATATCCGCGGCGAGTTCTTCCGCGAGGCCGAGCGCCTGGAGGCGGCGGTCGCCGAGGCCTACGAAGCCGGGCTGATCGGCAAGAATGCCTGCGGCTCCGGCTGGGCCTACGATATTTTCGTTCACAGGGGCGCCGGCGCCTATATCTGCGGCGAGGAAACCGCGCTTCTGGAAAGCCTGGAGGGCAAGAAGGGCCAGCCGCGCCTGAAGCCGCCGTTTCCGGCGGCCATGGGGGTCTACGGTTGCCCGACCACGGTCACCAATGTGGAGACGGTCGCGGTTTCGCCCGAGATTCTGCGCCGGGGCGTGGAGTGGTGGACCGGCCTGGGCCGGCCCAAGAATACGGGCACCAAGATATTCAGCATCTCCGGCCACGTGAACAAGCCGTGCAACGTGGAAGAGGAGATGGGCATCCCGTTGCGCGAGTTGATCGAAACCCACGCCGGCGGCGTGCGCGGCGGCTGGGATAACTTGCAGGCGATCATCCCGGGCGGGTCGTCGGTGCCGTGCCTGCCGGCCTCCATCTGCGACAACGTGCTGATGGATTTCGATTCCCTGCGCGAGGTGCGCTCCGGCCTGGGCACGGCCGCGGTCATCGTGTTGGACAAATCCGCAGACATAGTGGCCGCGATCGCCAATCTGGCCCACTTCTACATGCACGAAAGCTGCGGCCAGTGTACCCCGTGCCGCGAGGGCACGGGCTGGATGTGGCGGGTCATGACCCGCATGGCGCGCGGCGAAGCCGACGTGGAGGAGATCGACACCCTGCTCGATGTCAGCCACGAGGTGGAGGGGCACACGATCTGCGCGCTGGGCGACGCGGCGGCGTGGCCAATCCAGGGCCTGATCCGGCATTTCCGGCCGGAATTGGAGCGGCGCATCCTCGAATACAAAAAAACCAGGCAGGCGGCGGAGTAAGCGGCGATGCCCAAACTGACCATCGACGGTATCGAGATCGAGGTTCCCGACGGCGTGAACGTTCTTCAGGCCTGCGAGTTGGCGGGGGTGGAGATTCCGCGATTCTGCTATCACGAGCGCCTGTCGATCGCCGGCAACTGTCGCATGTGCCTGGTGGAGATGGAGCGCGCGCCGAAGCCGATCGCCTCGTGCGCCATGCCGGTGGGCGAGGGCATGGTCATCCGCACCGACACGCCCATGGTCGAGAAGGCGCGCAAGGGCGCCATGGAATTCCTGCTCATCAACCATCCGCTCGATTGCCCGATCTGCGATCAGGGCGGGGAATGCGACCTGCAGGATCAGGCCATGGCCTACGGCACGGACCGCAGCCGTTTCGCCGAGAACAAGCGCGCCGTGCCCGAGAAATATATGGGGCCGCTCATCAAGACCATGATGACGCGCTGCATCCATTGCACCCGCTGCATCCGCTTTTCCACGGAGATCGCCGGGGTCGAGGAGATCGGCGCGCTCAATCGCGGCGAGCACATGGAGATCAGCACCATGGAGCAGGCGATCGACTCGGAGCTTTCGGGCAATCTCGTGGACGTGTGCCCGGTTGGCGCGCTCACTTCGCGGCCGTATGCGTTCAGCGCCCGGTCGTGGGAATTGCAAAAGACTTATTCGGTCGATGTCATGGACGCCGTCGGCTCCAACATCCGGGTCGACGCGCGCGGGCGCGAGGTCATGCGCGTGCTGCCGCACCTGCACGAAGACATCAACGAGGAATGGATCGCCGACAAGACCCGCCACGCCTGCGACGGCCTGGCGCGGCAACGCCTGGACCGGCCCTACGTGCGGCGCGATGGCCGCCTGCGAGAGGCGAGTTGGGACGAGGCCTTCGGCGCCATCGCGGCGCGCCTCGAGGGCCTGGACGGCGGCCGTATCGCGGCGCTGGCGGGGGATCAGTGCGACGCGGAATCCATGATCTCGCTCAAGGACCTGATGGCCGGGCTCGGCTCGCCGCACCTGGATTGCCGGCAGGACGGGGCCAAGCTCGATCCGGGTGTGCGCGCCGGATATCTCTTCAACACCACCATCGCCGGCATCGAGGCGGCCGACGCGGCCCTGTTGATCGGCGCCAACCCGCGCCGCGAGGCGCCCATGATCAACGCCCGCCTGCGCAAGCGGTTCCTGCACGGCGGCTTCCCCGTGGGCCTGATCGGCGTGCCGGCGGATCTTACCTTTGAGACCGCCCATCTGGGCGCGGGCCCGCGAACCCTGGCCGAGCTGGCCGAGGGAAAGGGCGCCTTCGCCAAGGTGCTGGAGGCGGCCGAGCGGCCCATGCTCGTGCTCGGCATGGCCGCCCTGGCGCGGCCGGACGGGGCGGCGATCCTGCATCTGGCACGCCAAGTGGCGACGCGCTTCAATATGGTGGGCGAGGGCTGGAACGGCTTCAACGTGTTGCACACGGCCGCCGCGCGCGTGGCCGGGCTCGATCTCGGCTTCGTGCCGGGCGAGGGCGGGCGCGCGACCGAAGCGATCCTGGAAGGCGCGGCCACCGGCGCGATCGAGGCGGTGTTCCTTCTCGGCGCCGACGAGATCGACACCTCCCGCCTGGGCGCAAGCGGCGAGGGTGCGTTCGTGATCTATCAGGGCCACCACGGCGATGCCGGCGCTCACCGGGCCGACGTGATCCTGCCGGGCGCGGCCTATACCGAGAAGAACGGCACCTACACGAATACCGAGGGACGGGTGCAGCTTGGCCGGCGCGCGGTCTTTCCGCCCGGAGAGGCGCGCGAGGACTGGACCATCCCGCGTGCGCTGTCCGAGATCGTCGGCAAGCGCCTGCCCTACGACAACCTGGGCGAGGTGCGCCGTCGCCTGATCGAGATCAACCCGGTGTTCGCGGCGATCGACCGCGTGGAGCCGGCGCCCTGGCGCGAATTCGGCGCCCCTGGCACCGTGGATCCGGCGCTCTTCGGGGTTGCCGTGGAAAACTACTACATGACCGATCCGATCAGCCGGGTATCGCCGACCATGGCCAAGTGTATCGAGGCGTTCGGCAACGGCGGCATCCGGGAGGCGACCGGAACCCATGGCTAACTGGGGTATCTTCTGGGATGGCTACGCGCTGCCGACCATCATCATCGTCGCGGAGGTGGTGGCGATCGTCGTGCCGCTGCTGCTGGCGGTCGCGTACCTGACCTACGCGGAGCGCAAGGTGATCGGCGCCATGCAGCTCCGCAAGGGGCCGAACGTGGTCGGTCCGTTCGGGCTGCTGCAGCCGTTCGCCGACGGGGTCAAGCTCCTGTTCAAGGAGACCATCCTGCCGGCCGGCGCCAATCGGGTCGTGTTCATCGCGGCGCCCATGCTGACCTTCATTCTGGCGCTCATCGGCTGGGCGGTGATTCCCTTCGGCGAGGGCCTCGTGCTCGCCGATATCAACGTCGGGATCTTGTATCTCTTCGCCATTTCGTCGCTCGGCGTCTACGGGGTCATCATGTCCGGCTGGGCGTCCAACTCGAAGTATCCGTTCCTGGGCGCGTTGCGCTCGGCGGCGCAGATGGTGTCCTACGAAGTCTCCATGGGCTTCGTCATCATCACGGTGCTGGTGTGCGTCGGCTCCCTGCGCTTGACCGATATCGTCATGGCGCAGCGGAACATCTGGTTCGCCGTGCCGCTGTTGCCCATGTTCGTGGTGTTCTTCATCTCGGTCCTGGCCGAGACCAACCGCTCGCCGTTCGACCTGCCGGAGGGGGAATCGGAGCTGGTGGCCGGGTTCTTCCTGGAGTATTCGGCGATTCCGTTCGCGCTCTTCTTCCTCGGCGAGTACGCGAACATAATCCTGATGAGCGGCGTCACCACGATCCTGTTCCTGGGCGGGTGGCTGCCCATCGTGGACATGGCGCCGTTCAACTGGATCCCGGGGCCGCTCTGGTTCGCCGGCAAGGTGGCCGTGGTCCTGTTCTTTTTCCTGTGGGTGCGTGCCACGTTCCCGCGTTATCGCTACGATCAGCTCATGCGCCTGGGCTGGAAGGTGTTTCTGCCGCTGTCGTTGTTCTGGGTCGTGGCGACGGCGGGCGTGGTGGTGGCCTTCGATCTGGTGCCCGGGCGATGAGCGCGCGCCCCGCAGGTGAACGAATGGGAGGCTCGCGACAATGGGCATAATGGAGCGCGGCATGCGCAGCCTGCTGCTGGGCGAGCTGTTGAGCGGCATGAGCCTGACGCTGAAATATTTCTTCAGGCCCAAGGTCACGTTGAACTACCCCTACGAGAAGGGGCCGCTCAGCCCGCGGTTTCGCGGCGAGCATGCCTTGCGCCGGTATCCGAACGGCGAGGAGCGCTGCATCGCCTGCAAGCTGTGCGAGGCGATCTGCCCGGCCCTGGCCATCACCATCGAGGCGGAGCCGCGCGCCGACGGCAGCCGGCGCACGACCCGCTACGATATCGACATGACCAAATGCATCTACTGCGGCTATTGCCAGGAGGCGTGCCCGGTGGACGCGATCGTCGAGGGGCCAAACTTCGAGTACGCCGCCGAGACCCGCGAGGAATTGTTCTACAACAAGGAAAAGCTGCTCGCGAACGGCGATCGCTGGGAAGCGGAGATCGCGCAGAATCTATCGTTGGACGCGCCGTACAGATAATGGGGCCGCGGCGCCCGATGACGGGATGAAGAGAGGCGGGGAATGATTGTTCAGGCACTGGCGTTCTACCTGTTCGCGGCCATCATGCTGGCGGCGGCGGTGATGGTCATATCCGCGCGCAACCCGGTGCATTCCGTGTTGTTCTTGATCCTGGCGTTCTTCAACGCCGCCGGGCTTTTCGTGCTGATGGGGGCCGAGTTCCTGGCCATGATTCTGGTCGTGGTCTACGTGGGGGCGGTCGCGGTCCTGTTCCTGTTCGTGGTCATGATGCTCGATATCGACGTGGTGGCCATGCGCGAGGGGTTCCTGCAATACCTCCCCGTGGGCGGGGTGATCGGGCTGATCCTGCTGGTGGAGCTGGCCATGGTCCTGGGGGCGTGGGTCACCGCGCCAGAGGCGGCCGGGGTGGCCAGCGTGCCCATATTGCCGCCTGACCAGCAGAGCAACACCGCGGCCCTGGGCGAGGTGCTCTACACCAAGTACGCCTTTCTGTTCCAAGCGGCGGGGCTGATCTTGCTGGTCTCCATGGTCGGGGCCATCGTGCTCACCCTGCGCCAGCGCGTGGGGGTGCGTCGCCAATCGATCCGCGCTCAGGTCTCCATGCCCCGGGAGCAGGCCATCGAACTCAAGAAAGTTCCCAGCCGGAGCGGTATCTGAGCCATGTTCGAGATCGGCCTTGCCCACTACCTGACCGTCGCCGCGATTCTGTTTACGCTCGGGATCTTCGGCATCTTCCTGAACCGGAAGAACGTGATCGTCATCCTCATGTCGATCGAGCTCATGCTGCTGGCGGTCAACATCAACCTGGTCGCCTTTTCGGCTCACCTGCAGGACTTGGTCGGGCAAGTGTTCGCCATGTTCGTGCTGACCGTGGCCGCGGCGGAAGCCGCCATCGGCCTGGCCATTCTGGTCGTCTATTTCCGCAACCGCGGGTCCATCGCGGTGGAAGACATCAACATGATGAAGGGCTGACGCGCCGTGATCGAGACCCTGATCGTTCTCCTGCCGCTGTTGGGCGCGACCATCGCCGGCCTGTTCGGGCGCGCGATCGGCGACCGCGGCGCGCAGATCGTCACCTGCGGGTTGCTGGGTGTCTCGGCGATCCTGGCGGTGTTCGTGTTCAGGGACGTGGCGATCGAAGGCCATGTGCACACCACCGAGCTGTTCACCTGGATCGACTCGGGAACCTTCGAGATTTCGTGGGCGATCAAGTTGGATACCTTGAGCGCCGCCATGCTGCTGATGGTCACCTGGGTCTCGACCCTGATCCACGTCTATTCCATCGGCTACATGGCGCACGACAAGTCGATCCCGCGCTTCTTCTCCTATCTCAGCCTGTTCACGTTCTTCATGCTGGCGCTGGTCTCGGCCGACAATCTGGTGCAGTTGTATTTCGGCTGGGAGGGGGTCGGCCTGGCCTCGTATCTGCTGATCGGCTTCTGGTATACGCGGCCGAGCGCGTGCGCCGCGGCGATCAAGGCGTTCCTGGTCAACCGGGTGGGCGACGCCGCGTTCGCGCTGGGTATCGTGGGCACGTACTTTCTGTTCGGGTCGGTTGGCTTCGAGCAGATTTTCTCCATGGTGCCGCGCTTGGCCGATTTCACCCTGGTCTTTATCGGCATCGAGGGGAACGCGCTGACCATCCTGTGCCTGCTGCTGTTCGTGGGGGCCATGGGCAAGTCGGCGCAGCTCGTCCTGCACACTTGGCTGCCCGATGCCATGGAGGGCCCGACCCCGGTTTCCGCGCTGATCCACGCGGCGACCATGGTGACTGCCGGTGTGTTCCTGGTGGCCCGCCTTTCGCCCATGTTCGAGTACGCGCCGGTGGCGCTGGAGGTGGTGACCGTGGTCGGGGCATCCACGGCCTTTTTCGCCGCCACGATCGGCCTCACTCAATTCGACATCAAGCGGGTGATCGCCTATTCGACCATTTCGCAGCTCGGCTACATGTTCTTCGCCGCCGGGGTTTCCGCCTACGGCGCCGCGGTCTTCCACCTGATGACCCATGCCTTCTTCAAGGCGCTTCTGTTCCTCGGCGCCGGCTCGGTGATCCATGCCATGTCGGACGAGCAGGACATGCGCAAAATGGGCGGTATCTGGCGCATGGTGCCCATCACCTACGTGGTGATGTGGATCGGCTCCCTGGCGCTGGCGGGGATTCCGCCGTTCGCCGGTTTCTACTCCAAGGACGCGATCCTGGAGGCCGCCTACGCGGCGGGCAGCGGGGTCGGCGGCTATGCCTTCTGGCTGGGCATCGCCGCGGCGTTCATGACCGCGTTCTATTCATGGCGCCTTCTGTTCATGACCTTCCACGGCCGCCCGCGCGCCGCGGCCGAGGTCATGTCCCACGTTCACGAATCGCCCAAGATCATGACCGTGCCCCTGATGGCGCTGGCCGCCGGGGCGGTGCTGGTCGGCTATGTGGGGGTCGATGCGTTCGTCGGCGAAGGGCGCGAGGCCTTCTGGCGCGAGGCGATCCTGGTGCTCGCAAGCAACGATTCTCTCGCGGCGGCGCACGGTGTACCCGAATGGGTCAAGCTGCTGCCGCTGATCATGGGGGTGAGCGGCATCGCCCTTGCCTGGGTCATGTATATCGCGCGGCCGGACCTGCCCGGTCGCCTGGTGGCGGTAATTCGGCCGGTCTATCTCTTCGTCTACAACAAGTGGTACTTCGACGAGCTCTATGACGTGCTCTTCGTGCGCCCGGCCATGTATCTGGGCGCCGGCCTATGGCGCGGCGGGGACGGCGCGGTGATCGACGGCATCGGGCCGGACGGCGTGGCCGCGGCCACGCGCAACCTAGCGCGCCGCGCGGGCCGGCTGCAAAGCGGGTATCTCTATCATTACGCGTTCGCCATGTTGATCGGCGTGGTTGGCCTGGTCACTTGGTACGTGGTCGGGCAAGCGGGTTAAGGCATATGAGTGGCTGGCCGATTCTTTCCCTGGTTACCTTCCTGCCGCTGGTGGGCGCGGCCTTTATCCTGGCCATTCGCGGCGAGGAAGAGGTGGTGGCCCGCAACGCGCGCTTCGTGGCGCTGTGGACCACGCTGATCACCTTCGTGCTGTCGCTCTTTATCTGGTTCGGGTTCGAGCGGGGCACCGCCGCCTTTCAGTTCGTCGAGCGGGTGGAATGGATCCCGGGAACCGGCATCAACTACGCCATGGGGGTGGACGGCATCTCCATGCTGTTCGTGTTGCTCTCCACCGTGTTGACGCCCCTGTGCATCCTGGCGAGCTGGGACGCGATCAAGACCTGCGTCAAGGAGTACATGATCGCGTTCCTCGTGCTCGAGACCATGATGGTCGGCATGTTCTGCGCCCTCGATTTCGTGGTGTTCTATTTTTTCTACGAGGGTGTGCTGATCCCCATGTTCCTGATCATCGGGGTCTGGGGCGGGGAGCGGCGGATCTATTCCACGTTCAAGTTCTTCCTCTACACCCTGGCCGGCTCGGTCCTGTTGTTCCTGGCCTTGATCGCCATGTACCTCGAGGTCGGCACCACGGACATCCCGACCATGCTGGCGTACGATTTCCCGGCCGGCATGCAGACCTGGCTGTGGCTGGCGCTGTTCGCCTCCTTCGCGGTCAAGATCCCCATGTGGCCGTTCCACACCTGGCTGCCGGACGCCCATGTGGAGGCGCCGACCGCCGGCTCCGTGATCCTGGCCGGGGTGCTCCTAAAAATGGGCGGCTACGGCTTCGTGCGGTTCTCCCTGCCCATGCTGCCCGATGCCTCGGTCTACTTCACGCCGTTCATCTTCGTGCTTTCGATCGTGGCGGTGATCTATACCTCCCTGGTCGCGCTGGCCCAGGAGGACATGAAAAAGCTGATCGCCTATTCCTCGGTCGCGCACATGGGCTTCGTGACCATCGGTATCTTCACCGTCTCCCAGCAGGGTCTGGAAGGGGCGATCTTTCTGATGCTCTCCCACGGCGTGGTCTCGGCCGCCTTGTTCCTGATCGTCGGCGTGGTCTACGACCGCATGCACACGCGGCTGATCGAGCGTTATGGGGGCTTGGTGGAGCGCATGCCGGCCTACGCGCTGGCCTTCATGATCTTCATGCTGGCTGGCGTGGGCCTGCCCGGCACAAGCGGGTTCGTTGGCGAGTTCCTGGTACTGGTGGGTGTATTCCAGGTCAACACCTGGGTCGCGACCCTGGCCACGTCCGGCATCATCCTGGGCGCGGCCTATATGCTCTATCTCTACCGCCGGGTCATCTTCGGTGCGCTCGGCCGGGTCGATCTCAAGGCGATCCAGGATCTCAATCCGCGCGAGATTCTCGTGTTCGCGCCCCTGATCGCGCTGGTCTTTTGGATGGGAATCTACCCCATGTCGTTCCTCGACGTTATGTCCGCCTCGGTCGCCAATCTGGTGGGGGGGCAGCAGGCCGCCGCGGGCCTGGCCGGGCCGGCGCCCGGGGGCGATGGGGCGCTGAGCGATATGCTCGCTGCCCTGTGGCCGGGCCGGTGAGGGGAAGGAACCGCTCATGATCTCCGCCGATCTCGCCATCGCCCTGCCGGAGCTGACCCTGGCCTGCCTGGGCATGGCGCTTCTCATGCTCGGAGTGTTTCGCGGCAAGGACGCGTCGCGTTTGGTTTCCGGCCTCTCGATCGCCGGGCTTTTGCTCGTGTTCGCCCTGGTCCTGCTGGGGCCTGGCTTCGCCGGCGGGCCGGCCACGGCCTTCGACGGCCTGTTCGTGGTCGATGGGTTCGCCGGTTTCATGAAGCTCCTGGTGTTGCTCGCCTCGGCGGCGGCGATGCTCATGGCGTTGCGCTATTTCGAGCACGAGAACGCCATGCGCTTCGAGTATCCGGTGCTGATGCTGTTCGCCACCCTCGGCATGCTCATGATGGTCTCGGCCAACGATCTCATCTCGCTCTATCTGGGGGTCGAGTTGCAGAGCCTGGCGCTCTACGTGGTCGCCGCCATCCGGCGCGACTCCTTGCGCTCGACCGAGGCGGGGCTCAAATACTTCGTCCTGGGCGCGCTTTCCTCGGGCATGCTGCTCTATGGCAGCTCCTTGATCTATGGCTTCGCCGGCACCACCGGCTTCGCCGGCATCGCCCAGGTTCTGGCCGACGCGGGGGCGGCCGGCGAGGCGCCTTCGCTCGGACTTCTCATTGGTCTTGTGTTCCTGGTCGCCGGTTTGGCGTTCAAGGTCTCCGCCGTGCCTTTCCATATGTGGACGCCGGATGTCTACGAGGGCGCGCCGACGCCGGTGACCGCGTTTTTCGCGACCGCGCCGAAGGCCGCCGCCATGGCGCTGTTCGTGCGCGTGATGATGGGGCCCTTCGGGGAGTTTGTCGCCCAGTGGCAGCAGATCATCGTGGTGATCTCGATCGCGTCCATGGTCCTGGGCGCCTTCGCCGCCATCAATCAGACCAACATCAAGCGCCTGATGGCCTATAGTTCCATCGGTCACATGGGGTTTGCCCTGATCGGCCTAGCGGCGGGCACGCAAGCGGGCGTGCGCGGGCTGGTGTTCTATATCGCCATCTACCTGGTCATGAACCTGGGCACCTTCGCCTGCATCCTGTGCATGCGCCAGAAGGACGTGATGGTCGAGGGAATCGAGGACCTCAAGGGCCTGTCCAAGACCAACCCCATGCTCGCGCTCGCCATGTTCATCTTCATGTTCTCCATGGCCGGAATTCCTCCCATGGCCGGCTTCATGGCCAAGCTCTATGTGTTCATGGCGGCGATCCAGGCGGGGCTCTATGGCCTGGCGGTGATCGGCGTCCTGGCCAGCGCCGTGGGGGCGTTCTATTACCTGCGCATCGTCAAGTTCATGTACTTCGACGAGCCGGCGGAGGCCCTTGACCGGCCCATTGGCCGCGAGATGACCTTTGTCGTGACCGTGACCGGCGCGGCCATCTTGATCTTCTTCGTGGTGCCCGGGCCCCTGCTCGAAAGCGCGACGGCGGCGGCCTCGGCCCTGGTCCCCTGATGAGCCCGCCGCCCGTGGCGGAAGGGCCGGCGCTGCCCAGGCTACCGCCCGCCTACCGCCTGGTCGCGCTGGACAAGGTTGCCAGCACCAACGACGAGGCCACGCGCCTGGCGCGCGAGGGCGCGGAGGATGGCACCCTGGTATGGGCCCGGGAACAGACGGCGGGGCGCGGGCGCCAGGGCCGGGTGTTCGCCAGTCCGCCGGGCAACCTGTACCTCTCGCTCGTTTTGCGGCCCGATTGCCGCTTGAGCGAGGCGGCGCAGCTTGGCTTCGTGGCCGCGCTCGCCGTGGGCGACGCCATCGGCAGCGTGGCGCCGCCCATGCTGGAGATCACCTACAAGTGGCCGAACGACGTGCTTTTGAACGGTCGAAAGGTCTCGGGCATCCTGCTCGAATCGAGCGCGGAGCCGGACGGTAATCTCGCGTTCCTGATCCTGGGCGTGGGCGTCAACGTGCGCGGCCACCCGGAGGACACGGCGTTTCCCGCGACCAATCTACACTTCGAGGGCGCGCCGCCGAGCCTCGATGAGGTCGCGGTGCTGGACGCCTTCGCCCGTCACTTTCTGTCCTGGACCAACCGCTGGCTGGAAGACGGGTTCGAGCCGATCCGCCGCGCGTGGCTCAATCACGCCCACGGCAAGGGGGAGGCGATCCAGGTGCGCTTGGCGTCGGAAACCCTTGCAGGGACCTTCCACGATCTGGACTCGACCGGCGCCTTGATCGTCGATCTGCCGGACGGCGGCCAGCGTACGGTGACCGCCGGCGACGTGTATTTTTCAGGTTAGCGCCGATGCTGCTGGCGATCGATTCGGGCAATACGAACATCGTGTTCGCGGTGTTCGACGACGCGGACGTGAAGCGCGGGATTTGGCGCGCCTCGACCGAGGTCAAGCGCACAGCGGACGAGTACGCCGTCTGGCTGACTCAGCTCATGGCGCTGGAAGGCTTGCGGCCGGGGGATATCGACGGGACCATTATCGCCAACGTGGTGCCCGCCACCATGTATGCCCTGAAGGCCCTGTGCCGGCGCTATTTCAAGTCGGCGCCCATGGTGATCGGCGAGCCGGGGGTGGACCTGGGCATCGAGGTGCGCGTGGACTGGCCGGATCAGGTGGGCGAGGACCGCCTGGTCAACGCGGTCGCCGCCCACGCGCGCCATGGCGGGCCGCTGATCCTGGTGGACTTTGGCACCGCGACCACGTTCGACGTGATCGGCGCGGACGGCGCCTACGAGGGCGGCGTGATCGCGCCGGGTATCAACCTGTCCCTGGAGGCGCTCGATCGCGCCGCCGCCAAGCTGCCCCGCATCGCCATCAAGGGCCCGCCCCAACGGGTGATCGGGCAGGCCACCATCCCGGCCATGGAATCCGGGGCCTACTGGGGCTACATCGGTCTGATCGAGGGCATCGTGGCGCGTATTCGCGGGGAGGACGGCCGGGCGTTGAAGGTGGTCGCCACGGGCGGTCTGGCGCCGCTCTTCGCCCCGGCCACGGCCAGCATCGACGAGGTGGACGCCGACGTGACCCTGCGGGGCCTGCGCATCCT
>Ga0114931_10001599_pt1 | contig 28890 bp, 29 predicted proteins | sample 2SBtaG_FD_89579 | JGI IMG/M metagenome (GOLD analysis project Ga0114931, IMG submission 89579) | Deep subsurface microbial communities from Kolumbo volcano to uncover new lineages of life (NeLLi) - 2SBTROV14_V59a metaG | ecosystem: Environmental > Aquatic > Marine > Volcanic | place: Kolumbo... | reverse complement strand
TGGCATCTTCCACTTCCCTGGCGCCCTGCTCGATCAAACGTGCCACCGCAGTGCGCTCCAGGGGCAGGAGTTTCTCCTTGCGGGCCAGGGTGGCGATGACTTGTGCGTAGAGGCGATGAGTCTCGGGATTGCGGGGCAGATCCTCGTCGAAATCGGCGGGAATCTTGAACAAATCCTTGAAGCGCGGATCCAGGGCCTCCAACAGATAATACAGGAGCCGCTCCCCGACCAGGATCACCCGGACATTGAGTGGAATCGGTTCCGGTTCCAGCGGTAGCGTACTGATCAGGCTCATGGTCTTTTCCAGTGATTCGATCCTGATCTCACCGGCCTGCAGGGTTCGCTTGAGGGTCTCCCAAGCATGGGGCTGGCTCAATACTTCGCGGGCGTCGAGAAGCAGAAACCCGCCGTTGGCACGATGGAGGGCACCGGGCTTGATCATGCTGAAATCGGTCACCAGGGTTCCCATGAAAGCATGATAGTCGATCCGGCCGATCAGATTGGTATGATTGGGCAGGGTCTCATGGATCACTGGCGCCCCGTTGGCATCGGCGTGATCGACCAGCAGATTGACCCGGTAACGCTTGAGCCGTTCCTCGGCCTTGGAAACCACGAAGGGCAGCGGAACCGGAGTGGCTGGCTGGGGCAGGAAATCTTCCACATGGTCGACGATGTCCTGTTGTATCCGCTCAAAGTGCTCCACAACCTGTGGGAGTTCCTGATAAGGCTGCTTGACCTCATCGATGAGATGGCCGACCGCATATTGGATGATCTCCCGGTTGAGTTGGCGGAGTTTTTCCCGGGTTTCCTTGCACCACACGGGAAACTGACGCAACAGTTTCTGGAGCTGCTGTTGAAATTCGGCCACCGATGTTTCGATCTGTTGCCGCATGGATTCCGGCAATTGGTTGAAAACATCCGGGCTCATCACTTTACCCTCGTTGGTCAGGGGGGCAAAGGCAAAGCCGGTAGGGGTCTCGAGCAAGGCGATGCCATGTTTGCGGGCCTCCTCGCGCAATTGCTCGACGGCCTTGACTTCACGTTCCTTGGCCTGTTGTTCCAACTCCTCCACCCGGGCCCGATATTCTTCACCTTCGAAGGCGGCGGGAATGGCATTGCGCAGTTCCTCGATCAGGCCATCCACCTCCTGGCGCAAATTTCTCCCTCGCCCGGCGGGCAGTTGCAGGGCCCTGGGCTTGACTGGATCCTTGAAGTTGTGGACATAGCACCAGTCGGGAGGCGCAGGCTTGTGACCGGCCCGCTCCCCGATCACCTCCCTGACTGCAGTCAGTTTCCCTGCTCCGCTCGGTCCCAGGGCGAAAACATTGAATCCGGGGTCGTCCATCTCAACACCGAAATGGAGCGCATCCATGGCCCGGGACTGGTCGAAAACCAGCGGGACATCAGGCAGCTCGGCTGTGGTTTCGAAATCCAGCTGGGCAGGATCGCAGCGGGAATACAGCTGATCGGGTTTGAGCGGGGGATGGTGTTGTGACATGCCGAATCCTGGTGAATGAAGCTGATGGATTGCCTGAGAAACCAACACGGGTTTCCGGCAAACCCATTGTAGAGCAACTGGGCGCGGGATGGCATCTCCCATCACCCCCGGCAGGACCACGGCCGTTTGGGATGACGGAGTTCTATCCCCCACTGGTGTAGACTTGCACATGGGGATTTTACAACGAGTGAGGCAACATGACTGCCCATCTGCCACTAGAGCAATACTTGCAGCTGTTCCGCAATCTTGCCCTCGCCCTGGCCTTGGGGTTTCTCATCGGCTTGGAACAGGGATGGTCGAAACGCGAACTGGAGGCGGGCAGGCGTATCGCCGGGGTCCGTACCTTCGGGCTGATCAGTTTTCTCGGCGCCCTGACCATGCTGTTGAGCCTGGTGGTCAATCAGTGGGTGATCGCCCTGGCTTTCGGAGGGCTGGGGATTCTCATTGCCTCGATAGCCACCATCGAAGCTCACAAAACCGGAGAATATGGCATCACTACGGAAGTCGCGGCATTGATCGCATTCGTGCTGGGGGCTTTGGCGATGACCCAATATGCAATTCTGGCAGCAGCGTCCGCTGTCATCACCACCGTGGTTTTGGGCACCAAGCCGGTACTCCATGCCTGGATCCGGAAACTGGCACCAGCGGAAATCCATGCTGTTTTCAACCTCCTGTTGATTTCCGTGGTGATGCTGCCGATTCTTCCCAACCACACCTACGATCCCTGGCAGGCCTTCAATCCCTACGAAATCTGGTGGATGGTGGTGCTGATCTCGGCCATTTCCTTTGTCGGATATTTTGCCGTCAAGATGATTGGGGCAGGACGCGGGATTCTGTTGACGGGAATGTTCGGTGGCTTGGCCTCCTCGACTGCCGTCACTTTGAGCCTCTCCAAGTTGGCCAAGGTCTCAAAGGGGGGGGAGCAAATCTTTGCCGCCGGTGTCATTGCCGCTTCCACCACCATGTTTCCCCGAATCCTGCTGGTGTCGGCGATCTTCCGCCCGGCCCTGGCCGAAAAATTGTTCCTTCCTGTTCTGCTGGCTGCCCTGAGCGGTTATGCCAGCGTCTGGTGGTTGCTGAGATAGAAAGCCAATGCCCAGGGGCCTGCCCAAGTGAAGTTGGATAATCCCTTCGAGTTTGGGACCGCCCTGCGGTTCGGGGCCTTGCTGGCAGTCGTCATGTGGCTGACGAAGGTCCTCCAGGGATGGATAGGGGCGGCGGGAATCTATCTGACCGCCGCCGTCTCGGGCATCACCGATGTGGATGCCATCACTTTGTCCCTGAGCCGGCTGGCCGACAATCCCGCGATGCTCCAGGTGGCCACCTTGGGAGTGGTGATTGCCGCAGTGGTCAATACGCTGGTCAAATGGCTGATGACGGTGGCCATCGCCGGCGGTGCGATGGCCCGTTATGTGGGGGTGGGTTTCGCCTTGATCCTGCTGGCGGGAATGATGGGATGGATGCCCGGATTTTTGCTGGCGTGATTGCGTTTACCAGCAGTCGGCCGCCGTCACCCCTGTCGCGTTGACCACGCCGGTGGCGCCGATGTGATTGAAGGTGAAGTCGCCGCATTTGTCGTTCTTCTGGGGCCCGTTGGCATTGCGGGTTGCCTGCAGAGTGAATGCTGTCGCAGTCAGTGTCGTGGCAGAAAGAGTGTAATAGCCATTCTCTGTCGTTGTGTAAGCAGTAGCCAGTTTGGTGTTGTCGGTATTGTCCACAGCAGGGCAGTTACTATCGTTATAGGCATTGAACTCGGTGTAACAACGCTCCAGCACCTGGGCGGTCCGCATCAGCGCCGCCTTGGCGTCTGCGCGCTGGGTCTTGCGTACCTGACTGGTATAAGCGGGATAGGCGATCGCCGCCACGATAGCCAAAATAGCCACCGTGATCATGAGTTCGATGAGAGTGAAACCGCGTTGAGTCATGAATGCTCTCCTTGTTTGTTCCCAGTTACCTGATTTGCCGCCAGGACAGCCTTCCGGTTCTGCCTGATCCCGGGTTTTCGGGTGTGATTTGGACGTTACCGGAAGAACCGCTGTTGTATTTGAACTCCTTATTCCCAGACTGATCGTTGGCAATTCCCGGAGCCATGATGATGCCCACGGTGGATTTGACCCCCGAAATCGCCGCCACGTCACCTGCATCCAACTGGCCGTTACCGTTGACATCCCAGCTGACCCCGGCCTTGTCCATGACATTGAAAGTACCGTCACGATTGATGTCAAAGGGTGAATTGGCAAGACGGATGCCCTGCCCGGCATCCAACTCCATCAGCCAGCCGGTACCTCCCGAAGCGCAGGGATCGGAGGAAGGGATCAGGGTGGTGAAGATGATTCGGCCGTTGCGAAAGATCGGATCGGCCACCACTCTTTCACCGCCGTTGTTCGTGTTGCCCCCTTCCGTGTTGATCAGATCGAGATACCATCCCCGCTGAGTGTTCCAGTCGATGGCTCCACCACCCAGAGTGGTATCATCGCTGATGCCGCTGGTTACTCTGACCGCGGTTCCGAAAGCGGAAGTTTCGGCCAGAATCTTCCTTTGTTGCAAATTCGCCCGGCCGAAGGCGGCGAGGGTCGATTCGTTCTTTTTGTCCCATATGGCATAGAAGCTTTGGGTCAACTGGCCAACAACTGAATTATCGCTGTTCTCAAGATACTTCCCGGTACCGAAGAAGACCAGATAGCCCGGTTGGGTGGGGTGCTTGCTGACCTGGGGACGAACCGTGACCGGTTGGCGGTTGCCGGTGGTGCAGGGATCACCACTACAGGCGGTGAACAGGGGTGTACAGGTACCGGTCACGTCACAATTGGAGGTGCTGTAGGCCACTTTCCAGTTGCTTGCGGTGGTAGCCGTAAGATCGAATTTCCACAGGTGGCCCAACAGGTCGCCGGCATACACATAATCGGCGATGGCGTCACCATCCACGTCCACCGGCGCCACCGTGGCCAGGCCATTGGGTTTGCCGCCGCTGGCCGGATGAGAGGTGCCGACGCCGGTATCGATCTTCCTGATCAATGCCCCATCCGACAGGCGGACGATGAAAAGAACAGCGTTTCCCGTCCCGCTGGCGTGGAGATCATTGACGGTATTGTTGTATCCGTTCCCAAAAACAGCCGACCATTCGCCATTGTAGAGCCTGACGACGTTGGGGGTGCTGAAGGTGAGGCCGAGGTCTGGATCGTTGTCGTCGCTGAACTCCCACAAAACCTGGCTGGAAGCACTGGCTTCATTGGCAAAGCCGGCGGGATCGCTCACATCCAGGGCATAGACGGCCTGTCCCCCGGCGCGCAGTCCTGCGACCAAGACCGTATGCCAGGCATTGCCGAAGAAGGAGTCGACGACGGTGGGGGAACCATCCACGCTATATTGGTGGAGGTAATTCGGTTGGCTCAGGTCGGCAAGGCGCGGATAGACTTCATTGGGAACATAGGCGAATTTCTCCACCCCGGTGGCGGCATCGAAACCATGCAGCATGCCATCGTTGGCGCCCACGTAAACCATGGGCAGGCGGTCTGCCTTGGCGGTCCGAAAGGCGGAATATGGATGGCTACTGCCTTCCAGGTCGTCGGGATAGTGGAAATCGGGAGGACCGACGAAGGCCGGCGCCGAGTGGACGATGTCACCGAGGACAGTGTTGCCGCGCGTGCGCAGGGGGCCACCGTTTTGCGTTTCATCTGTGTGGTCACCCCGCAGCCAGTTCAGAATCGGGCTGGTGGGATTTCCCGCATTGGCGGCATCCAGTGACGTCTTTTGCGCCGCGGAAAGCTGGGGCCAGCGGAAAGGTTTGCCCGCCACTCCATCGTAGGTCACGATCACGCGACTTGAGGGCGAGGGAATATTGGACGCGGCCTCCCAACCCGGCGGGATCTGGGGTACGCTCAAACCATTCGCGTCCAGGGTTTGCGCCAGCGAGCCATCCGGGTTGATCTGGAAGGCGAGAAGGTTGCCGCTCCAGTCGTCATTGTCGAATCTGGCCAGGAACAAGCGGCTGTTGCTTTGAATACTGCCGGTATTGACGGCGACCGTTGCCGAGGTGCTTCCCTTGGCTGTGGTCAGAATCTGATTCAGGGCACTGCCCAGCGCCAACCCATCCTCAGCGGCCTGGGCGGTTCCACCGGCATTGTCGGCAGTCTCCTGGAGAACGGCTGGAATCGCCGCGCCGGCAAACGACACCGTGTCGACCCTGAGGAATTGGTTGCCTGGAAGATCACCCCGGAGATCGCGCGACGGTGTCTCCGCCAAGCCCGTGACAGAATTGATGCAGGATCCCTGCGAGGTATCACAGAAGCCCCAATAGGCCACATCGTCCAGGTTGTCATGGCCAAAGGCAATAGGGTCGGAACTGACACAGTCCTGGTCCTGGGTCAAAGCATCGGTGCAGTTGCTGGCGACGTTGCCGTCGCTATCGTAATCGAGGAGGGAATTGGGAAGATTGGCGTCCCTCAAGGGTTTTCCCGATGACAGGATGAGCACCTGGGCACGGGTGCATTCCTGGGTGGTTCCCGAGGCGGGTTGGTAATAGGGGTCACGTTCGGGATGCCCCGCGTCTGCCAAGTCGAAATCAGAGCTGTCGTAATGAGGGTTGTTCTGGCTGAAATACCGAATCACCTCCCACAGATTCTCGGCCAGCGGGGAGGTGCCATCGATCAGTGGGTAATGTTCGATGGCATCGACCAGTTCCTCAATGGGATTTCCGACATAGCCATCCAGGTGGCGATAACCTTGCTCGGGAGCGGGTAAGGTGGGGTCACTGGGGTTTTTGACGAAGGGGTTATCGGGAATGTGGAACTTGAGGGTGCCGCCATCGCTGAGATTGTTGTGGTAGATATCGGCTGATTTCTTCTCATAACGATGGAAGGAGAGGCCCAGCCTGATGCTGGAAGCGGACTGCTGGACAACCCCTTCGGGAGGAGTGGAGGTGAGCACGGCGATATTATGCACGCTGTCGACATTGCTCAACGCCAGATATCCCAGTCCCTCGGGCAGATGGGTCACATCGGGGTCACATGAAGTTTCCTCCTGAACCCGGATCCTGGCGGCATCGTTGTCAATCCCTTCGCTTCGCAGGACCGTTGGGTCCCTGTCGTTCATCGTTTGCAAAGCTGCCAGAAATGCGGGTGTGGCCGGGAAGGGATTGGTGAAAGTGACCGTCTGACCGTCGCTCATGTTGGCGATTCTGCCCGCTTCCAGGAAGAAAGGCTGCCCGCCTGGTATCACCGACCCTGGTTCGATGGCCACATAGGCCACATCTTCACTCGTGTTGTTGCTTCCATCCTGTTGTTCCTGCAAAGCCATAGTGAAATTCGATGTTGAGACGTTCCACACCCGGCTGGTGACGGCATCGGGGTCGTTGAAAGTGGTCACCGAGGTCAGCACGATGGGGGGAAGGGAAAAAGACTGATTGAAACCCAGGGTGGTCGTCCCCCTCACGGAGCCCGGACAGGTAGATTGATATCGGGAACTGGTGGTGGTCGTTCTTGCCTCCATTTTCAACCCTCCCGGAAGGGTATGATTTCCGGGCTCGACCACCAGGTAGTGAACCTGTTCGCTCGCATGATTACCATCTTCGGAAGGCCACTCCTGAAAAGCGATATCGAATCCTGTGTAGGTGACATTGCGAATTCTTACGACTCCACCATTGGTTTCATTGTAGGACGGGGATTTGGCCACGACTATGGGGGCAACCGTATAACTTTTCCGGAATGTGACGTGGGTCCAACTGGAAGGTAACAGGTTTTTGCCGCTATCGACCGTGGTTGTCAGGTTGACATCACCGAATTCGCCGATCTTGGCGCCCCCATTGTCGTAGATAAAACCACTGTTGCTGCCGACGACGGCCAGTTGAGCATAGGGTCGGTAGGATGGGCGTATCGCTCCGCTGCTGGCGGGAGAATAGACAGAAATCAGTTGATTGTCGGCAACGGGGGAATATTGGGCACTCAGTGGGGATGATCCCGAAAAGGGGGTATCCCCCGGCTCGTTGTTGCCGATAAGCTTGTACTGCAGTGAGCCATTCCCCAGGTAATCATGACCACTGCGGTTCTCCACCTTGCCGCCGACCAGATTCTTTCTTAAGGCATCGATCCTTCGGGTGGTGAGCCAGTTGAGGAAATTTCCGCTCCAACAGGTATTGTCGGTTGCCGAGGCAGTGCAGCTGGACTCGACAAAGGCCCCGCTGGTGGAGGTATCCACATTGACCTTGTAGGCTGTGGTATCGACCGGGATGGTGGTGTCATACTGATAGGTCTTGGCGGCATCGAACAGGCCGGCATAGTTTTTTGCCGGATCGAAGGGATCCAGAGTCCCTCCGCTGCCTCGATACAGGGGGATTTTCATGGCGCCGGAGTTGTCCAGCAGCATCACCAGGCTGGGGGGTACCTGATTGCTCAGGAACAGCGGAGATGTCGCCAAATCAAGGGTTGCCGCAGCAACGGGTAATGCCCAGGCGGTTGCCGCGATTGGGACGATCAGGCCAAGCAGGATTTTTTTATAATGCATGATTCAGTACCTTTTGGCATAGATGCTTTGCACGATGGCTACGGCGTTGTTCGAGCCTCCGGTGCCCCGGGCAGTGACGCGATACAGTACCCTCCCCGAGTGATCTTGGGAGGTGCCGATATTCAATGCCCCATCACTGACGAAACCTGACTCTTCCAACAGACAGCGTGGTGGTTGCGACACCAACACCGGGCCGGCAAAAACATCGGCATTGGCCCACGAGGTAGGCTCGTTCCACCACTCGGGTCCCAGGGCATCCAGGGTCCAGATCCGGTTTGTCCCATCAGAGGCGGCAACGGGATCGGATGCCAAATTCATCAACCATTGCTCACCATCATTCATGGCGATTCCGGCTGCCTCGAATGCCAGGTGTTTGTCACGGAAATTGCCTGCCATCTTTTCCTGGAGCACCGTGGATTGCATGGCGGTAACGCCGAGCAGGGTCATCACCGTGAGCATCACCAGGCTGATGATCAGAACGGCGCCTTGCTGGCGGGAACAAGGATCATGAGACATGCTGGTTACCTCTCATGGAAGATGATTGCGAAAACTGATGGTGGTCGAATAGCTTTTTCTCAAAGGTTGATTCCCTGCTACACTTAAATAGTTCTGTTCCGCTTCCAGCACGAATCTCACCCGCAGGCTGACCACCTCTTTCCATGGAGTGTCAAGGGACACGCCACAGACTGTAGGATTATTTGCATTGAGTGCAACGGCATCATCGTAACAGTTGGCCGAACCGTCTCCATCGGTGTCGACACCATAAAGGAAAGCCAGTTGATTGAATCTGGAAATCAGGGATACCGGTCCTCCCAGGCTGGTTTGGCATTGAAGTGCATTGTTGCCGTCCAGACTGAAATGGACGACGACCGGTGTCCCTGCTGCAATGACGCCACTGCCGGCACAATCTTCCACAACACCATCGGCTTGATAGCGAATCACGACATCCGTTGCCGAACCGCCGATTACCTCTCCTGCGGCCAAGGGATGACCGGTGAAATTGGGTAAGGGAAAGTCGCCGAAGGGATCCGTGGCCGTATCCACGCGATAACCGGCCATGTGGATATGACGACTGAGTAAATCCATGGCGAATCTGGCGTTCTCCTGGATGCGTGAGTTCGCATCGATGGCACGATAGGTTTGCTTGTTGGAAACATAGAATTGGATGATACCGGTCATCAGGATCAAACCGGTGGCCAATGCCACCATGATCTCAACCAATGAGAAACCGGCCTGTCTATGGAGGGAGGATCTTTTGCAGGGCGGCCGCCATCCACAATGCATTCCATCCTTTGGAAGGGTGCAGGCAGGCGCACGCAGACCCCACGATCCTGGACGAACGGGTCTGCTATTTCCGGATTGCAGGACGGCAGAGCTACTAAGTCCTGTCAACGATAGCCATTTCATCGATTCTCGACAAATCGTTCAACATTCATTTGGCCATCGCCTCCCCTGTCAGAGTATTTCTGACTCCCCTCAGGACTGAAGATACAGGTTGATACCTTCTATCGATGGAGAGTCATACTATACTCCAGCGTTGAGAAAAATGTGAAATTTTAGGGTGGAATTTGAGAGAGGCAGGAAGAAACGCGGTCACCTCGTCTCAGCAGCCTTTGGGGGCGCCAAGGCGGTTACCAGGGGAGGAACAGATTTGGGGGAAATCAGTTTATGATCAAGGGGGTGTGTCCTTGTTCTCCTTCATTTGTGCAATTCCATAACGTCGAGTCCGGGTCCTATTCCCTCTCTTCGTCATGGGCAAAAAATGCTTTGGCTTCGTCTTCGGAAATGACTTGGAGAGTCCTCAATAGATTCATCCCCCCCGGATTTCTCTGATATTCGAATCTGACCATCTTGCCAGGATCCAACGAATCGATTGAAACGAAGCTGCCGCCTTCACCGATGAGACGGGATTCTCTGGTCAAGGCAAAGTTTGTATCATCGATAATGATTCGGGATTCATCAGGATAGACAGCATCCAGTTTGCCGACTGACAATCCAGGTCTCGTGTAATCGTTGCCGCGGACTCCTAAATGCGGATCGATTTTATATGTTGCCTCCTCAGCAAAGCTGGAGAAGGATGATATCAGTAAAACAGGAACGATCCAGAGCATATGTTTCTTCATGGTCTCCTCCTCAGTCAACCAGCTCTATCCACGACAGGCGTTTCCCTGAAGGGGCCGGCCCGGCGCCCCCTATGATCTTTCGCCGTAACGGTTTGTTACTGTCAGTTCCGGAAGTGTATTGATAATTCTTCCCTTGGGTGTTGCCCAGTACCGCATAGGCTGATGCAATCCCAAAAGAAAATTTCTGGCCTGCCAGGGTTTTTCCATTCAGCTTGTCAGCGTCGCTGATGTCATCATCACCATTGAAGTCGAAGGCGGGTGTCGTTGGGCTGCCGCCCGTCTTGGCATCCACTGACATCAGCCAACTTCCACCCCCGGCAGAACAGGGGGCCGATTGGGGCACCAGCGTATTGAAAAAAACCACGTTTTCCACCTCAAAGGCATCCACCACCACTCTTTCCCCACTCTCGGGAAGGTTGATGAACCAACCCAGATCACCAAGGTAGGGTGGTTCCTTGAAAGAAACCGGGTTTTGAGTGAGTATCCTGACAGTCGGATCCGATGATGTCAGGAACGTCTGCTCGACCAGATTGCTTGAGGATACTTGAACACCCGTGTCCCAAATGCCGTAGAAAGTCTGGGTGGCCGTATTTGAAGGGTCGCTGGTGGCGATATATTGGCCGGTACCGAAATAAACCATCACGTTGGGGCTGTTATTGGCAGAGTCAGGTATCCAGTCGGGTTTGAGGAGCAATGGCTTCATTGTGATCGGTTTGCTGGTACCTGCGGAAAACAGCAGTTTGGGTTGGGTTGAATTGCTGGCATAGGCATTTTCCCAATCGGATCCAGGCTCTACGTCGAATGTCCACAAGTTGCCGTACAGATCCCCCGCATAGATCCGATCGATGGTGCCATTGCCGTCCAGATCAAGCAGTGAGGGGGTGGACAAGCCATTGGGGTTGGTCGAGGTACCCACGCCTGTGTCGAGTTCGACATAGTCGCTGGGACTCCAGGTGCCATCGACGCCTGCCTCGATATAGATGATCATCAGCTTGGCGGTGTAAGTGCCTGATGAGTTATAACCATTACCGACGATAACGGCCCATTTGTTGTTGTTCATCATGGCAATCTGCGGGGTACTGAAGGTATAGCCCAGATCCGCATCATTGGCATCGGTGAATTCCCACAGAACAGTGTTTTGAGCCGCTGTCTCGGTATTGGCAAAGGACGTCGGGTCTGTCACATCAAGAGCATACAGTCCTCTTCCCCCGCCCCGCAGACTGCCAACCAGAATCGTGTGCCACGAAGGGGTTCCGGTGGATGTTGTCTTGATGAATACGTCCGCCGCTTCCGGAGTCCCGTCCACGTAGTAGCGGTGGTTGTAATCCAGCTCACTGAGATAATGCAAGCCAGTGTTGTTCAAGGTATTTGCCGGGGCCGAAGGCGTATAAGCCAGCACCTCGTTCCCGTCGCTTACCTTGAAACCATGCAGCATGCCGTCATTGGCACCCACATACACCACCTCATCCCGGGGTGTGGTGTTCAAAGCACTCTGGTAAGAAGAATACCTGGCGGAAGCACTTCCGAAGGGATCGTTGTCAGGCCAGCCACTGGCGGGCTTGCCGACGAATTGGGGTGAGGAATGGATGATATCCCCCAGACGGCTGCCACGGTCACGCAGAGTTTTGCCTTCATTGGTGGTGTCGCCGCGGAGAAAATCCACTCTGGCCTGGGTCTTAGTGAAGGGTGAGGTATCATTGCTGCCATCGGGATTTCTCAAGAGATCGTTCTTGATGCCGGTGGCGGGATCCGGAGCCGTTCCGTCCCACCAATCGAAAAGCACACCATCGTTGCTGCTCCCGGCATCACCCCAGGTGTATACGACCCGATTGGCCATGTCCGCATCAGTCCGGGAATCCAGAATAGAGGCAGCTTGCCATCTGAGGGTGGTCAATTGTCCTGTATTGGCGTCCAGGTTCCATGCCAGCAGGTCACCACTCCAATTGGCGGTATTGAAGCGGGCAAAGAACAGCAGGGTGTTCGTTCCCAGCGAGGTGGAATTGAAAGCCACCGAGGCTGCACTGCCCTGTCTTGCCTCAATGTCGGAAATCACGGTTTCCAGGGCGGACACAAGACTGGAAGGATCGCGCGCCGACAGAAACTGACCACGCCCATTATAGGCTGCATGACGCAGGTCATCTACCGTTGTATCTGCATTGGGGCTGGGGGTGGGCCAGGAAAAAGGGGCGTTACGATCGGTAGGATCGTTGCTGAGTGTTCCCACAGGACCAAAAGCCACCCCAAAGGTTACTAGATGTTGCTCACTGTTTTCATCCAGGTTCAGGGACGAGGCACCGCTTTGTGTCGGAACCTTGCCGCTAAGCGAGGGGGCGAGATCGGTTTTATACCATTTCATTGCCACATCGGCCAGAGTCTCGCTGACGGAATCCTTATGGGCCTCGAATACATTGATATTGTCGACGGTCTTGTCCTGATGTCCCACGCCTGGATTGCTTCCATTCCAAAAACCATCTGTCATGAGCATAACGAAATTCTGCTGGCATTCTCCTCCTTGAGTCTGGGGAAAAATCGGTTTTGTGGGGCTGCTTCCGAGATTCAGGGAGGAAGGCGTAGTGGAAGAATTATCGAAATATTGACCTACATCATTCAAAAAGCTGCGTAATGGTGTTCCTCCGCTTGGATACATCGCCAACAAATCCGTCATCAATGCATCTTTGTTAGAGATACTGGACATATCCTTGATCTCTATCCCCACATGATTGTTGTGATGGAGGGTTGCCATCCCCATCCGGGCACTGGAGACCGCGACCACGTTCGTGACGGCGGCTTTGGTGGTGTGCATTCGAGTGCGGTAATAAGCGAACCAATTGGCAAAATTGATTTTTTCGGCGGCAGAGAGGTTTTTGGCTTTGATGACATCGCTACCGAAGTTTGTTGGACATTCGTTGGGATCGAAGATGCCATTACCATTACTATCACTCCATGTCTTGAAGACAGGGGCATTGGAGAGATCTATAATGCCCGTTGCAGTTCCAAGAACCAAACCTGGCCACCATGTCCATCGATCTGCAGGCAAATTATCGATTACCGCTGGGTTTACGGGGACTTTCGTCAGATCCGTCACATCCTGAAAAGCGTTGCCATTGGGGTCTTTGCCTTTCCAGGGTTTATATTCTATGGCAGGATCGTAAGCCAGAACGTTGGCGCCTCGGCACCACGCCGGCCACTCTCCACTCAAATAATCACTTCGATTAGGAGAGAAATAGTAATAGAGTGAGATGGAAGTGGTGTCATTCGCTGGCATGGTCCATCCCATGCTCCCGGAATCATCCAGGGCAAAGAATATGTTGGCCGGTGGGGTGGGGGCGATGAAAAGGGGTAACTGGGACAGGCTCCCGGGCGCGGCATAAACGGGTTGACAGGAGACAGAGAACATCAAAGTACTGGTTGCAATTGTCAGGACGATTTTCGATTTCATAGCGCGCACTTCTGTCATGGATTCAATTGGTTCGTTCGTAGAAAGACCGCAGAACAACACGGGTGCCCGCGCTCTTCCCCTGGGCGAAGACGGTAATCTTGAAAACCCTGACCGCCGGTGAAACACTCGGTTGGTTTTCATACTTGATGATGAAACGGGGATCGCTGGCTGCCGGTAAATCGGGATGATCATAGGTTTGATAACTGCCTGCCGTCGTCCATATGCTGCTGTCGGCGGAATAATCTATGCCGCCATCCGGGTAATTCAGGCCCAAAAAACCCCCTGTTGAAGACAGGCTGCCAGCAGTGGGCCATTTTGTGGCATCACTGAAATCGCTTGTGGCCGCGTTCAATATCAGATTCTCGGCAGATCTCAAGGCTGCTTCCGCAGCCTGGAATGCGGCATCCCGGTCCCTGTAGTTTGCCGCCATCTTTTCGTCAAGAAGGGTGGACTGGACTGATGACGCACCCAGGACGGTCAGGATCAAGAGCAGGATCAGGCTGAACGCCAAAGCGGCGCCTCGTTGACAGGCCATGGAAGGCGTTGAATTCATAACCGGCTCCTAAGGTAAAAGGTTTCTGAGGCCAACCGTGGTGGTGATTGTGTTTGCGAGCTGGCCACCATCGGATTTCGTGTTGGATTCGGTTGCCTGCAGGGTCAGGGTCAGGCGGACACTGACCACCTGGGTCCAGTCAGTCACCCCGGCGGTACGGTCATAACGATCCGCCGTGCCGTCCCCATCGGAATCAATTCCGTAACGGACTGTGAACTGGTTAACGTTATTGATCAGGGGCTGGGCTGGAGAAGCATCCATGCTCGTGTCACAGCTCAAATCTCCCCCGTTAAGAAAAAAATGTGTGGAAACTGCGGTTCCTGCGGGGATGATTGAGTTGTCTTCACAATCCCTGATGGTTCCGTTACCCTGATATCGGATGACAACGTCGGTGTCCGTTCCCCGGATAACCTCGCTGGCGGCAAAGTTCTGGCCGGCATAATTGGCCCCGGGAAAAACGGTTGCCATGGCCGTGCTGACACTCGCCGTATCCCTGTATCCTGTCATTCGCAAATGGCGGCCCAGCAATTCAGTCGCAAAACGGAGGTTTTCCTAGATTTCCGAGTTGGCATTGCTTATCCGGAATGCCTGTTTGTTTGACATATAGATCTGAATGATCGTCCCGATGAGTATGAACGCAAGGAGCAGGGATATCAGGATCTCAACCATGGATATCCCGTGTTGTTTCAGAGGGCCGGTATGTTTCATGGCTGAAAAGTCGTCACGAATCGTTTGATGACCGGGTTGCCTGCAGCATCGAACTCATCCACCCACCAGATCTTGATGGCGTAGACGCTGCCGCTGCCATCACAGGCATATTCAGTTGCATCCACAGTCCCGTCATTGTTGGCGTCACCACCATCATTAGCTGTGGCGTCCAAACAAACGGTGCCGGTGCCGCTGGGCAGGCTATTAGAGACTGCATTGTTCCATTGAAAAAAATCATGGGCTGCCATTTGGACCGTGGTGCAATTCGCCACCGTGCTTCCATTCCATTCGCAATTGTTATCGGCGGCGGCGGGGGGGTTGATGAAATTGCCACCGGCAGCGATGTATGCTGTCCTGTTGGCGCGCATCCGGTCGGCAATATCATAAGCCAGCACCGTTGCCCGGGTACGGAGATTGGCGCTTTGGTTATTGTGCAGTCCATAGGTTTGCAGCTTGGCCAGGCCAAGGAGTCCGATTCCCAGTACCAGAACGGCCACCAGGATTTCCACCAGGGTGAAGCCACGATTCGTTGTAAGGTGGAGAGCGGGTTTCATCTGTTTTTGGCGCCTGTCAAGGGGTGCACGTTGTGATGTCATTGTTACTGTCATCCTCCGGGATTTTGTTTCCGTTGCTATCCTGGCCCAGATAGACTTTTCCCGTTAAATTGATGAACACCGCCCTTGAATTGGCTAATTGATTGTTTTCACAAAGAACAAAATGACCCATGTTGTTCGCCCGGCCGGAGGGATGATACGTCAAATAAGAGGCGAAATTGTTTGTTCCCCGAAGCGTGTAGGCATTTTTCAGCGCGGGCATCACCCTGAGAATTGTCTCCCCGGCATCAAGCGCGGCAGGACTGTCGTTGTCGGTATTGACGAACACGATCCAACCGTCCTCCCAGTTGGTCCCCGCACCTGTGCACGAGTTGCCTGTGTTGCTTTTACAAACGGAGACAGGTTCCCCCCTTTTGATGGCCTCACTTCTGGCCAGTTTGAGAGCGCCGACCAAACGGTTGGTGTATCCGGCCATTTCATTTTTCCTGACCATGTCTCTGAAGCTCGGTACTCCCACAGTGAGTACAATGGCTGCCATCGCCAACGTCACCATCAATTCAATCAGCGTGAACCCGCCATGTCTTAGCATCATGTTTGCTTCTTGCCTGTCGTTCTGTTTTAAAGCCTAGTCGATTTTAGTGGGGTGTCTGTATGGGTTAAAGGTACTCTCAGAAAAGCCGCGTGACTGTGAACGCAATCATAGAATGATAAATTCAAGGTATGACGATGTTGCGAAAGTTGTCCGAGCTGCTACTTTTGACCCCCCTGCTTCTGATCGCGCCAATCCTGGGGGTATGGTTGGCAGGGAATCCCGTCGCTGATTATTTGCAATTTCCGCCTCAACCCGTCGTCAAGACCTCCCCCTGTTTTTCCTGGCCGATTTTCTGGATGTTGGTGCTCATGGAAGTACCAATATACATTTTGACAGGAAAAGCGCTGCGCTGTTACCAACGTCAGGGGAGACTTCTGTTTCCCTGGCCACCATGGGGGTGGCTCTCCTTGATCTGGATCATGTCGGCGTGGTATCTGGCCTGGAAGCAGCCGGGGTGGGCCGGCCCGTTGCTGAAGCATACTTTCTTTTTGTTGTGGCTTGGGTACATCGGGGTCGTCAATGCCTTATGTGTGCGCTATCGGGGATGGAGCCTTGTTACCCACCACACCCGGTATCTGCTGGGCTTGTTTCCCCTCAGTGCCTTCTTCTGGTGGTATTTCGAATATCTCAACCGTTTCGTCCACAACTGGTACTATCTGGGAACTTCGGGGTTGTCCCCCTGGAGCTATTTCTGGCAGGCCAGCCTGCCTTTCTCCACGGTGTTGCCTGCGGTGGCCAGCACCATCGTGTTTCTTTACGCCTTTTTCGCTCCAACCACAAGTGCCAAAGCTGCCCGGACAACTTGTACGGAGGGTCTGACCATCCGCCGGGGCCCGCTTCAAACTTTCACGCTATCCAATCCCAGGAAATGGGCCTGGAGCGGTCTGTTTTTGGGAAGTATCAGTCTGGTGGGGGTGGGACTGTGGCCGCAATGGTTCTTCCCTTTTCTGTGGGGGGCGCCCTTGATCCTCTTCGTTTCCATCCAGGCTCTCCTGGGTGAGCCGACCTACTTTCGTCATCTGAAACCGGGACGCTGGGATGTGATTGTTGTCACCATGGTGGCTGGCCTGATTTGTGGCTTCTTCTGGGAAATGTGGAATTTCTGGAGTGACCCCAAATGGATCTATAGCGTCCCATGGGTGGGGCGTTTCAAACTGTTCGAGATGCCCCTGCTGGGCTATGCCGGCTATCTGCCCTTCGGTTTGGAATGTGCGGTGGTGGCTGAGTGGTGGGGACGGAAGTCTCAGTCACTTTTCGAGTGATCGTGGATCCAGCGGATCATCACCCCGGCAATCTCCTCCCGGATCTCTTCTTCACTGCGCCCGGTTCGCTTGGGCACCTTGAAGGAGTGGTCCCCGTCTTCGACCACATGGAGAGTCACCGGAGCGGCCAGGCGGTCGAGAATCGGCCCCAGCTGCTTCAGCCCGCACAGCCGGTCGCGGGTTCCCTGGATGAACAGCATGGGACAGGGAATCCGGAACAGATGTTCACTGCGAGGTTTGTCCGGTTTTCCCGGTGGATGGAGAGGATAGCCCAGAAAGATCAGCCCGCGACAGGACTGACCTTCGGCAACCAGCATGGAGGCGGCCCTTCCTCCCATGCTCTTGCCCCCCAGAAACAGGTGTTGTGGCGCCAGTTCGGGATGAGTCATGACGGATCGGACGATCTCCCGCCAAGCTGCCAGTAGCACGGGCATTCTGTCCGGTGCCTTGCGGCCCTGTTCCTTATAGGGGAAATTGAACTTGACCGTGAGAATGCCCTCTGCCGCCAGGCGCTCGTGAAAAAAGCACATGAAGGGATGGTGCATGTCGTTGCCGGCCCCATGGGCAAGAATCACAGCCATCTGCCGGTTGTAGGTATCGGGTATGGCCCAAATGGAGCTGAAGGTACGCTGGTCGTCGAGAGTATGCTGCTGTTCGAGTCGTTTCATGGTTTTTCCGCCAGGAAGATCGCCCGCAGAGGGGCCGGTAACCCTTCGACGGTCAAGTCTGGTTGGGCTGGATCGACAAATTCGGGCAAAGAGTGAAATCTCATCCAATCGGTGGATCGTTGCTCCTCGACCGTGGTGGGGCTGACGTCGATACAACGTATCTTGCTGAAACCTGCCCTTTCCAGCCACGATGCCAGGGTCTGCGGCGTAGGGATGAACCACACGTTGCGCATTTTGGCATAGCGATTCCGGGGCACTAACACCTCGCCTTCCCCTCCTTCGATCACCAGGGTTTCGAGCACCAGTTCGCCGCCGGGACGCAGGCAGTCCTTGAGGGCATATAAATGGTCGAAGGGGGAACGGCGATGGTACAACACCCCCATGGAAAAAACCGTATCGAAGACTTCGAGACCGTCCGGCAGGTCCTCCAGGGCCAGGGGTAACAGATCCAATGGGTGTTCGCCCGCCAATTGCTTGATCAGCAGGAACTGGAAGACATAGCGCAAAGTCGGGTCGATTCCGATGACCCTGGCAGCCCCATGGCCCAGCATGCGCCAGCCATAGTAGCCGTTGCCTGCCCCCACATCCAGTACCACCCGGCCATCCAGTGGCTGGATATCATTGGCCAGGCGTGCCCATTTCATATCGCAGCGCCATTCACTGTCAATCTGGATGCCAAAGAGTTCAAAAGGACCCTTGCGCCAGGGATGAAGTTGCCTGAGACACTTTTCCAAATGCTGGCGATCCGGGTCGTCACAATCGCCAGAAACGCCAATACGGACCGCAGGCCGGCCAAATTCCATCCAGGAAGGGTGAAGGGCAGGTACGGAAGCGAGCAGCCGCAACCATGACACCGTCTGCCCGTGCCGCCTCACGGCCTCTTGCAATTGTGGCGACAGGCGGGCGGTCCAATCCTCCAGGCCGGGAGGGGGGGAGGCAAACAGGGAGCGATAGCGTTTCAGCAAATCGAACATGAAGCGCAGGACAGACGCTGATTTTCAGTAATACTCATTATGCCTGGCACCACCCCGGAAGATGACACAACCACCCAGGGAGCAGGGGAGTGATTTGAGGGCGTACGTGGCCTGGATGGCCGCGTCCGAGCCTCCAGGGATGGATTCACTGCGTCCCGAAAAGCAGTCCCCTGCTCCCTGCCCACCATGTATCTTTTACAGTAATGGGGAGGGGTCGAAATGGCGGCGCAGGTATACGAGCCGCTGTTGATAGGTTTCGACATCGCCATAATCGACAAACAAAGGGTAGCGGTTATGGATGGATTTGGGCTGGCGGGCGTGTTTGATCGGGCACCAGTATTGCTCGGTTCTTCCGGCGACTTCACGAACGTAAGCGATCAGACCGTTGAAATAGCCGCAATAGACGCAGTTCAGTTTCTCCAGCAGATTGAGATAGGGTAGGTGCTGACGGTCGATCACGATATAGTCGCTGCGCTTGACCTTGGGAATCCCCCAAACCGGAAAACAGATGGCGTGGTAGGCGCTCACCCAAATATCGAGCAGTACCGCGGGAACGATACAAGAGTAGATCACCGGGGCCGTCAGGAAATGTTTGGGTTCGGCACCCCAAAGATAGCGAAACAGATGGCCCAGCCCAACCTTTCGATCACGGATGAATTCCGCTTCGAAGATCACCCGGTTGTGTTCCAGCCGATAGGCGAAACGTCGCTGCGCCTGCTGGAGTTCCTTGAGGATCTCCAGCTGGAGTGTGGCCAGCTTCTGGTAGAGGCCGGTGAGGGTTTCGGTCATGTCCGTTGCATCCTGGTCACATGCTGGCAGCGCCGAGCAAAATTTCGGGGAACCCGGGCCACTGTACCCACTTGGGACGGGATTGTCGAATCAGGGACTATTTGAGCGCAATGAGGGAGAGGAAGTTGAAATACTGAAACCAGACTTCGATGTTGTTGAATCCGGCGGCGTGCAGTCGCTCCAGGTGCGCTGGCAAGGTTTCAGGAATCAACACGTTTTCCAGCGCCGTTCGCTTGCGGCTGATCTCCAGGTCACTGTAGCCCTCTGCCCGTTTGAAAGCGTGATGAAGGTTGGTGAACAGCGATTGCTGATCCGGGTCTTGTAAGGCTATCTTTTCCGACAGGATCAAGGCGCCACCCGGCCGCAGACCATGATAGATGCGCTGGAGGAGATCCAGGCGCCGGGCAAGTGGGATGAATTGAAGGGTGAAGTTCAGTACCACCAGAGAAGCATTGCGGATACAGATGTTACCTATATCGGCACACACCAAGCGGACAGGGACATTGGCGGGGGTTGATGGTAACCGCTCCCGAAAACGCTCGATCATCGGCCAGGCGTTGTCCACAGCGATGATCTCGCAGCCCGGAGCCTCGATCTGGCGCGCCATGGCGAAAGTGGCCGCGCCCAGGGAACATCCCAGGTCATAAAAGTCAGTATGGGGTTGGGCCAGTTCTCCTGCCAGGAGGCCAATGGTGGTGACCATGGTACGGTAGCCCGGCACGGAGCGTTCGATCATATCGTCGAATACTTCCACCACCCGCTCATCGAAACGAAATTCACCGACCGGGTTCCCGGGATCGGCAAACAATCGGTCGCGTCTGGATTTCAGCTGCATTTCAGAAAACGGCTCTGTTAATATGGAATGAATTCATAACGATCCTAACGTGACAATGGGTGGCCTGCATGAGCGCGATCGATCTGGATAGAGTGAAGCACTATCTGCTCGGCTTGCAAGACGAGATCTGCGTTGCCCTGGAGGAACTCGAACCGGACACCGGCTTCCAGGAAGAGGTATGGGAGTACGATCACGGCGGAGGCGGTGGCCAGACCCGGGTGATCGCCGATGGCCGTACTTTCGAGAAAGGCGGGGTCAACTTCTCCCACGTCCAGGGTGACGAACTTCCCGCGGCTGCCACAGTCCAGCGGCCTGAGTTGGCCGGGAGGCGCTTTCAGGCGGTCGGTGTCTCCCTGGTGATTCACCCCCGTAATCCTTATGTCCCGACCTCGCACGCCAACGTACGTTTCTTCCTGGCCGAAAAAGAAGGGGCCGAACCGGTTTGGTGGTTCGGGGGTGGTTTCGACCTCACCCCTTATTACCCATTCAGGGAAGATGTCATCCACTGGCACCAGACCGCCCGCCTCGCCTGTCTGCCCTTCGGACAAGAGGCTTATCCCCGCTTCAAACGCTGGTGCGACCAATATTTCTATCTCAAACATCGGGGGGAAACCCGTGGCGTGGGTGGGCTGTTCTTCGACGATCTGAACGAATGGGGTTTCGACCGCTGTTTCGCTTTCATGCGCTCCGTGGGAGATCATTATATCCCCGCCTACCTCCATATCGTGGAGCGGCGCAAAGAAATCGGCTTCGGGGAAAGACAACGGGAGTTTCAGGCCTATCGGCGGGGGCGGTATGTTGAGTTCAACCTGATCTACGATCGCGGGACCTTGTTCGGCCTCCAATCGGGTGGAAGAACCGAGTCCATCCTCATGTCGCTACCGCCAGTCGCCAAATGGGGATACCAATGGCATCCCCCGGAAGGTTCGGTGGAAAGCGAACTCTACGACTATTTACGCCCTCGGGACTGGCTCTCCGACGATTGAGGAGGCCTTGGCGCCGTCTTTGAGGGCTTTGCGGTTGAGTTCAGCCAGTCGCGCTATCAACGAATCCAGTGAACCGGTCTTGGCGATCTCTTCCCCGAAGCTGGTACGGTAGTTCTTGACCAGGTCCACCCCTTCGATGATCACGTCATAGACCTTCCACTCGTTGCCGTGGCGGATCATCCGGAAATCCACCGAAGCCGGCTCCTTGCCGGGTTGGACGAACTCGGTTCTGACGATCACTTTTTTGGCGTCGGGCTTCCAATTCCTCAAAGGCTTGAAGTGGATCTCCCACTCTGCATATTCCCCATAGGCGGTAGCGTAGGTGCGGATGAGCAAGGTTTTGAACTCCTTCTTGAATTGCCTGCGTTGCTCCGCTGTCGCGTTGCGCCAGTGTTTACCCAACACCAGGGCGGCAAAACGGTCGAAGTCCACGTGGGGTTCGATATATTTGTCCACGATCTGGATCGCTTGGGCAAAATCGACTTTGTAGTTGATCTGACGCAGTTCTTCCAGGATCCTGTTAGAAGTCTCTTCGATCAATTTCTGGGGAGGAGCCAGTTCACCTGCCCGAAGGGGCAAAGACATCACGAGCCAGCCGAGAAGCAGCCAGCTGTACCTGAGCCACGGCCAAGATGTAATTGTTCGCATCGAATATCCCTAAAAGTCTCTCAGTTTCATATTATTGGTTATCATAACCCTGGGCACTCGGATAAACTAGTAACAATCGGTACTGTTTGGTCCAATTGAAAACAAGGAGCCATCGTCCCCATGGTCAATTATAAGCATAGCGGATGTTTCCCAAAACTCCGTGCCCGGAGGATGCGCCGCGATTCCTTCAGCCGCCGGCTTATGCGCGAACATCTGGTCACGGTCGACGATCTCATCTGGCCGGTTTTTGTTTTGCCAGGCAGCGGCCAACGGGAGGCCGTGGCTTCGATGCCGGGTGTCGAGCGCCTGAGCCTGGATCTTCTGTTGCAAGAGGCCGAGCAACTGGTTTCGCTGGGCGTGCCTGCCCTGGCCCTGTTTCCGGTGGTTCCACCAGGCAACAAGACTGACGATGCCCGCGAAGCCTATAACCCCGATGGACTGGTGCAGCAGGTGGTACGTTCTCTCAAGCGGGAATTTCCTTCTCTGGGGGTGATCACCGATGTGGCTCTGGATCCTTACACCTCCCATGGACAGGATGGACTCATCGATGCCGATGGTTACGTACTCAACGACGAAACCGTGGCGGTACTGGTCAAACAGGCCCTGTCACACGCCCAGGCCGGGGCCGATGTCGTTGCCCCTTCCGACATGATGGACGGCCGCATTGGCGCCATCCGGGCCGCCCTGGAGGAAAACGCTTTCATTCACACTCGGATTCTCGCCTATGCCGCCAAGTATGCCTCTCATTACTACGGCCCTTTTCGCGATGCCGTTGGATCGGCCGCCAATCTAGGCAAGGGCAACAAATTCAGTTATCAGATGGATCCCGCCAATAGCGACGAGGCCTTGCGGGAAGTGGGGATGGATCTCGACGAGGGTTCCGACATGGTGATGGTCAAACCGGGCCTGCCTTATCTCGACGTCATTCATAGGGTCAAGACGCGTTATGGCGTTCCTACCTTCGCCTACCAAGTGAGTGGTGAATATGCCATGTTGAAGGCCGCCGCCCTGAATGGCTGGCTCGATGAACAAAAAACCGTTCTCGAAGCCCTGCTGGCATTCAAACGCGCCGGCGCGGACGGTATCCTAACCTATTACGCCAAAGACGTGGCCGGTTGGTTACAGGAAGACCCTTTATCCTCAAGAATATGGGAATAATAATATGCAAGACAACAACGAATCCAACACGGAGTTAATCCTCAAGAGCGAAACCAGAGGCATCGTCACCTGGCTGGATGAAGCAGTGCTTATCTTCCTGCTGGTTCTTTCCATCGGTGGTGCCGTCATCAGCGATTTCTCCCCTCAGGATGCCTATTTGTACTGGTTGGCGATGATTCCTCTGTTTGGTATCGGTGCCATGTTGTCGGGTTGGGCCCAGGCTCGCCGGGAAGGGGCCGTGAGGGGGTTCACCTTCAAACAGTTGCTCAAGATCCAGTCATTGCATTGGGGTGGGGTACTTTGTACCGTCATCGGCGTGTTCGTGCTGCGCTTTCAGCAGTTCATCGACGAGAACGGTACCGCACTGGTGATGCAATTGATCCTCGCCCTGGCCACTTTTCTCGATGGCATCCGGATCGGGTGGCGTTTCAGTCTGTTGGGGGTGTTTCTGGGGGTCAGCGCCATGATCATCGCCTATGTGGAACAATTCCTGATTCTGGTGGTCCTCAGCGCGATTCTCCTGATTGTCTATTCCGTCTACCACGGTCGTCGCAAGAGCAAGCAATCGGCGGAATGACCATGACCGATCATTATGCTGTCTTCGGCCACCCGATCGGCCACAGCAAATCGCCCCGCATTCATCACTACTTCGCTAAGCAGACTGGCCACGATCTCCTCTACACCGCCCAGGACGTCTCTTCTCAATGCTTCGAGACGGCGCTCAGGACTTTTCATGCCGGTGGCGGCAAAGGGTTGAACTGTACCGTTCCGCTCAAAGAACCGGCTTTCCGCCTTGCCGACGAGGTTTCTCCCAGGGCCTCCTTGTGCGAGGCAGTCAATACCCTCTACTGGCGTGAAGATCGTCTTCATGGCGACAATACCGATGGTGTCGGTCTGGTCCGGGATCTGAGCGTCAATCTGGGCATTCCCATACAAGGGCGCCGGCTGTTGATTCTCGGAGCCGGGGGGGCGGCCCGCGGCATCGTGGGGCCGTTGCTGGAAAAGGCCCCCAGGGAAATCGTGATCGCCAACCGGACCCTGTCGCGGGCCGAGGAACTGGCTGAACGGTTCAGCTCACACGGCCCTGTCAAGGTGATGGCGTTCGCTCAATTGGCCGGTCAACAGTTCGAGCTCATTGTCAATGCCACTTCCGCCAGCCTGCAGGGCGACCTGCCTCCGATCCCCAACGGCGTGTTGGCGCCTGGGGGCTGTTGTTACGATTTGATGTACAGCGAGCAACCGACCGCCTTCGTGCAGTGGGGGGAGGCCCAGGGAGCCAGGCTGAGTATCGATGGCCTGGGGATGCTCGTGGAACAAGCGGCAGAAGCCTTTTTCTTGTGGCGCGGCGTCAGGCCAGCCACCTCCCCCGTCATCGAAAAACTGCGTGGGCGCCCGTCAGGATAAATTGATTCCCCAATGAGGCAAGGACAGATCATTTATAGAGCCTTTCTGGCGGTGAGTGGCATTGTTGTGTTCATTGCCCTGATCGCTTCGGTCAACTCCCTGATCAGGAGCCGCTGGCAGCCCTCCCACTTGCAGCGGGTCAAGGAGTCAGGCCGGCTTAGGATCGTGACCCTCTATGGTGTTACAACCTTTTATCCCACCACCGACGGGCCCGCCGGTTTCGAATATGAACTGGCCACCCAGTTTGCCCGCTGGCTGAAGGTCGAACCCGTTTTCGTGGCCTATGATTCCATTACCAGTCTGCTCCCGGTTATCCTCCAAGGGGATGCCGACGTGGCTGCTGCCGGGCTCACCATTACCGATGTCAGGGACCAATATCTCCGTTTCAGCAGCCCCTATCAAACCATTACCGAACAGGTGATCTATCTGGGTGGGACCTTGCGTCCCCGTACGGTCAAGGATTTACTGGGAAAATGTCTCGAGGTGATGGCCAGTTCGAGTCATCAACGAACCCTGGAAATCCTCAAGCAGAAATACTCCCAATTGCGCTGGAAAAGCATGCCTCTGGACATCGAAAGGCTCCTGCAACGGGTGGAAGGGGGAGAATGCGATCATACCATTGCCGACTCCAACCAATTTGCCACTTTGAGGCGCTTCTACCCCAGGCTCAAGGCGGGTTTCGATCTGAGTGACCCCAAACCTCTCGCCTGGGCCTTTTCCAAGAATCACGATGGGACTTTGCATCAGGAGGCGGAAAAGTTTTTCCGTCACATTCGCGAAGACAAGACTCTGGAGAGGCTTCTCGATCATTATTACGGTTATGTGGGTGCCTTGGGATATGTGGACATCTTCGTCTTCCGCAGGCATTTCAAGGAACGGCTGCCCCGCTACCGCAAATTCTTCGCGCAGGCTGCGCGTCGCTATGGCTGGGATTGGCGCCTGCTGGCCGCCATCGCCTACCAGGAATCGCATTGGAACAACAACGCGAAGTCCCCCACCGGGGTCCGAGGGATCATGATGATGACTCAACAGACCGCCCGGCATGTGGGGATCGGGAACCGGCTCGATCCCGCCCAGACCATCCCCGGCGCTGCCCGCTATCTCAGCCAGCTCAAGGCACGGATTCCCAAAGACATCCCTGAACCGGATCGCACTTGGTTCACTCTGGCGGCTTACAATATCGGATTTGGGCATCTGGAAGATGCCAGGGTGTTGACGGAAGCCAACGGAGACGATCCGGATCGCTGGATGGATGTGAAGAAAAACCTCCCCCTGCTCACCCGGAAACAATGGTACAGCCGGGTCAAGCATGGCTATGCGAGAGGTTATGAACCGGTCCGCTATGTGGAGAACGTGCGCAACTATTATGATCTGATGGTGAGAATGACCGAGGCTTCCAGCGCGCCTCCCAGCAACCACCTCTTGCCCCCCGCCGGCAAGTCCCCCAAGGGCAGGATTCCAGATACCGCCCCGGCACCCATCTGACCCGGCTGTTCCACTTGGGTGGCTATCACAAAAGCCTACGGTAGCTAGCGATACTTTCACGGTAACGCCGCCGCCCCCTGACCCCCCTTTTTTAAAGGGATGAACTTTCCCGATAAAGAACGACGAGTGTTTGGGTTTACCGCCTTTGGTCGAAGAATTGCCTGAGCAGGGAGCGACAGGCTTCCAGCAGCACTCCCCCCACGACATCTACCCGGTGATTGAGGAATTCTGCCTGATGCAGTTCGAGGGCACTACCGGCTGCCCCACGCCTGGGATCATAGGCTCCGAACACCAGGCGCGCCACCCTGGCATGGACGATGGCGCCCATGCACATGACACAAGGTTCCAGGGTCACATATAAAGTGGTCCCTGGGAGACGGTAGTTGCCTGTGTGCCGCCCGGCCTCCCGCAGTGCCATGATTTCGGCATGGGCGCTGGGATCACATGATTCGATGGGACGGTTATAGCCGCTGCCGATAATCTGGTGCCTGTGAACCAGGACTGCGCCTATCGGTACCTCGCCCTTTGATTCCGCCTCGGCGGCCAGTTCCAGGGCGTGGCGCATCCACATCTCATCCCGGGGGGTCACTCCCACTCTATTGCAAATAAGCCTTTTTTATCCTTTATATTCAATGGCTTATTTTCCTGTAAATCGATAATACCATGAAAAATACCATGCTCAGAAATTCCTTCAAAATACTCGAAATATGCCGATTGAGCGCCGCCACACAGTCCCCTAGGCTACCTTCCGGGCTTTGACTTCCAGGTGGATGCCCTCCTGTTTCTGCAGGTGATGGATCACCGCGAACAGGTTGCTCGCCAGGGGATTCCCTTTCGGCCCGAACATGCGCATGAGGCTCTTGCTCGACTTGTCGAAGACCTGGGAGAGTTCCTCGAACCCGATCGTCGCATTGATATAGTCACGCAGCACTGCCTTGCCGGTATCGACATCACCGGCGAGCAGGCACTCGACCCCTTCCTGCAGCAGGGCCTTGCGAAACGCCGGATCCCGTTGGGCACGTGCCTGTATGGTGTCCTTAAAATCTTTCGTCAAAGCCATCATGTCACCTCTTGCCGTTTCCGGCGCTTATAGTCGCTCAGTGCCCTTTTGCAGCCGAAATATCCGCATCCTGACGCTTCTTGGTACCGCCCGCGAGCAATATCACCAACCGGTCTCCATCCTTGCCAAAGTAAATTCGATAGCCAGGACCAAAATCGATTCGGTACTCATAGACACCGGAACCAACACCTTTCACGTTAGAGGAATTACCCTGCTCCATCCGATGGACGGCTGTCGCCACCTTGACCGCAGCGGCCACATTCAAGCGATCGAACCATTTCGCATAAGGGCTGTTTCCCTCAGCATCGAGGTATTCTATAATCTCTATCATGTGACTCGCATGGTAGCATATATGTTACCTTTAGCAATACCATGGCCGAGATTCCCATAGCGTGGCATCCGGGTCTGGCGTCTGAGCAATTGAAAATGCGGCATTCCCCCATAGTCCGTATTGATCCACGGTTTGATTCGTCTGGTTGTACATCTGACTGACACCGAAGCAAAATTGATTTAATGCAGAAACCGGCACTCGCCACCTGCCACTGACGGCAACCATGGGCCCAGGTAAATGAAATCCGGTCCGTGGTTGACATTACGAAAATTTTTGGTTAGGATTGCTAACCATGTACTTCGACAAAATCACAGAACCACTTGAGCAACGACTGGCAGATGGCCTGACCCGGCTGGCGGCAGTCGCTCGACAATTGGATTGGCAGGCAGCCGAATCGGCCGGTTTGTCGCCCACCCAGGCCGACATATTGCGATTCGTTGCAAGCAGGCCTGAAGGCACACGACTGACAGCGGCTGCCGCGCACGCCGGAATCCGCAAGGCCACTGCCAGTGACGCCGTAACCACTCTGGAAAACAAGTCAATGTTGCGCAAACAGGCAGACGCCACGGATGGTCGGGCTATTGCGTTAAAAGCAACAGCGAAGGGTAAAAGGGTTGCTCGGGAATGGCCGGCCAGTTTCGCACCGATTGTTGCAGGTCTGTCGGAGAGCGAGCAGGAACTACTGCTCTCATTGGTGATCAAGATGATCCGGCAATTACAGCAACGAGAGTTGATCGCGCCGCAGCGTACCTGCGTGAGCTGCAGACACTTCCGCGAGAACGTCGCGCCCGGTACGAGCACACCGCATTTCTGTGCGTTTGTCGGCGCACCCATGGCTGAGCGACACCTGCGTGTCGATTGCCCGGAGCACGAATCAGCCGCCTGACGGCGGTTGTTAACCCCCGTTCCTGGTAACGGGTTTTTTATCACGCCATATTGTTAGGAGTCCTACCATGAAACAACAAGCCATTTTCTACCACGCCGGTTGTCCCGTCTGTGTTGCTGCCGAGCAGCAGGTTGCCGAGGCCATTGATGCGGCGCGTTTCGACGTCGAGATCGTCCACCTGGGCGAAAGCAAATCACGCATCGGTGAAGCCGAATCGGCCGGAGTGACATCGGTGCCCGCACTGGTCATCGCTGGACAGCCGTTTCACATCAACTTCGGCGCCGCCATCGCCGATCTGAAATAAGGAGAGACAACAATGAAACAACTTATCCTGGCTGCACTTTGCGCGGCATCATCGACAGCCACTCTGGCCGCTGATCCCCAGGTCCCCTACCCCGAGGGTTACCGCGACTGGCATCATGTAAAGAGCATGGTGATC